>ENA-OQCE01000847-OQCE01000847.1-human-gut-metagenome-genome-assembly--contig:-NODE-847-length-14270-cov-2.547479_pt1 | contig 14270 bp, 15 predicted proteins | sample MGYA00242495_ERZ504572 | MGnify/ENA primary metagenome ERZ504572 (study PRJEB26092, sample SAMD00036228) | human gut metagenome | host: Homo sapiens | study: EMG produced TPA metagenomics assembly of...
CACAAATCATTAAAAGTCTTATCCGAAAGCATATATTTCATTGAAATTAAACAACCTGTCCCCTCTTCCTTGATATTTAAGAAATAAAGGTTTTACTAAATCCGGAACCTCTATCTCAATATAGGCCTCATCAGCTCTCCGCCCCTTTGTCTTCATTCTATTATAGCAGAGTTTTCCATCCTTATAACAACCTTTACCCAAATTGTAGAGATCCACCGTATTTATTCCAACCAGGCAAAACACCAACAATGATACATCTTTTGGCGATATATGCTCTTGGTGGCATACCTCGCTTACTTGGTTTCAAAGAGGTAATATCAACATCAAAAAAACGCCTGAGAACATCTACCGGCAGCGCCTTCTTGTCTGCAATATTCTTAGGAGGTATCTTTACCACACGAAACGGATCATGCCTAATGCGCATCTCACCGGTATCGTAGTCATTAAATTTATCACATCCGGCCCTAAACATGGTTTTCACGCAATTCGGATAGGCATTCTTTTTCTGCCTGCTGTTTTTCATAGAAGAAATCCAATCCTTCAGAAAAAAGGACGTTATATCGGAAAAAGATATATTTGGGTTACCAAAGTAACTCTCCATGCTCTTAAGAGCTAACAGATAGTTTTTCGCACTTCTTCCCCGGCCTTCATTCTCCATTTCAAGATAAACTCTCGACCAAAGTCAGAAAACGAAATAGAGTCCCGGTCATTCTTAAGAAAATTCATAACCCTCTCCAAACCCCATCCTTCCGTATTGACACGATTCAAACGATCCAAATAAGTTTCTATTTGGACATACACATCTTTAATGATATAAGGGTCTGTTATATCACCATTCCGAACAAACTTAGCTTTGCATACCTTATTTGTCTTGATATATCCTACTTGACGAAGGTGAGTTACCCTGATATAAATAGGATATGTATTATCCTTTTCCCCCTGACACAAACTTTGAAATAAGCCATCACTGTAAACTATTTGTAAACGGAGCCTTTTATTCTGGCAAGACTTCCATGTTAAACCAGCAATGTAAGGAGGTAAAAACTGGTCAAATAGTCCTAAGTCATTATATCTCAAACAGCCACAATAACCTTTTTAATAATCAGTTATGGGAGATTAGCATTACAAAGAATATGCTTCAGTTAACAATACTGTCTGACATAATCCACTGTTTAATTGAAAAATGAGAATTGAGAATTGAAAATGAGAAGATCCTGCTCATTTCAATTGACAACCCAAGCGCGAAGGTAGATATTTTCATTGGTTTTAGGAAGATTATTGTAACATTTTCCGTAATTTTGCGCATATATAATTATCAATTTTCAATTCATCCGTTGGAGGTACAAGATTTACTAAAACAATATGCCGCCCATCCGCAAGTGGCGGCATTAAATACCCTGTTAAAAAACAAAACGTCCCGCAATATATTTCTGAAAGGACTGAACGGTTCAGGGGCCGCAATGACAATAGCTTCTCTTTTTTCAAAAAGAAGAGGAAGTTATGTGTGTGTGTTGAATGACCTAGAGGATGCCGGCTACTTTTATCACGATCTGGTGCAACTCACAGGAGGTGACGGAATCTATTTCTTTCCTTCCGCTTACCGACGTGCTATCAAGTACGGACATGTGGATCCAGCCAACGAAATCCTGCGGACAGAAGTTCTCAGCACGCTGCAGGATCCGACTGCTCCCTTCATCATTGTCACTTATCCGGAAGCATTGGCGGAGAAAGTAATTTCACGGGAGGTCTTGAAAGAAAACACGCTGAAGATCAGTGTCAGCGAAAGGTTGGACAATATGTTTGTTTCTGACGTACTGGACGAATACGGCTTCGAGCAGGTAGATTATGTTTATGAGCCAGGGCAGTATGCGATGCGCGGCAGTATCTTAGATGTGTTCTCGTTCTCGTATGAATTTCCCTATCGTATCGACTTCTTTGGAAACGAAGTAGAGACGATCCGTTCGTTCGATGTGGAAACACAGCTATCCAAAGAAAAACTGGACAGCATCTATATCGTGCCCGAAATGACAAAAGGAAACCGGACCAACTCATCCTTACTAGATTCATTGCCATCCGAGACACTGCTCGCTAGCAAAGACATGGCATGGGTAAAAGAACGTATCGGCAGTATCTGGAATGAAGAACCAATCACCGGGGACGAAGAATCGTTTGCCAACATCGAGCAACTGCGGGCCAAATTAATTACCGGAGAGGATTTTCGACATGCGGCACTCGGTTTCTGCCGGCTCCATTTTGGTACGCGGCCTATGGGAGTAGCCGATGCCACCCTGACTTTCTCAATGGAAGCACAACCGATCTATCATAAAAATTTCGATTTGGTAAGCGAGTCTTTCCATAAATATTTAGAAGACGGCTATACATTATATATACTGAGCGATGTAGAAAAGCAAGCAACCCGTATCAGGGCCATTTTTGAGGATCGGGGAGACGACATACCTTTTACCTCCGTCAACAAGACCATCCATGAAGGTTTTGCCGACGAGACCTTGCGTGTCTGCCTTTTCACGGATCACCAGTTGTTCGACCGCTTTCATAAATTCAACTTGAAAAGCGATAAAGCAAGAAGTGGAAAACTCTCTCTGTCGTTGAAGGAGTTGAACCAATTCACGACCGGCGATTATATCGTACATATCGATCATGGTATCGGACAATTCGGCGGGCTAGTCCGTACGGAAGTAAACGGAAAAATGCAGGAAGCCATCAGACTGATCTACCAGAACAACGACATTATATTCGTCAGCATTCACTCTCTCCATAAGCTATCCAAGTATAAAGGCAAGGACAGTGGGGAACCGCCCAAGCTGAGTAAACTCGGAACAGGGGCCTGGGAGAAGATGAAAGAACGCACCAAGTCAAAAGTAAAAGATATCGCCCGCGATTTGATTCTCCTCTACTCCAAACGAAAACAGGAAAAGGTTTCGCTTACAGCCCAGACAGTTTCATGCAGCACGAACTGGAAGCCAGCTTTATCTACGAAGATACCCCTGACCAGATGAAAGCAACAGCCGATGTCAAAGCCGATATGGAGAACGACCGTCCGATGGACCGACTGATTTGCGGAGATGTAGGCTTCGGGAAAACAGAGGTAGCCATTCGTGCCGCTTTCAAAGCCGTTTCGGACAACAAGCAAGTTGCCGTGCTGGTCCCGACTACAGTATTAGCATTCCAGCACTATCAAACATTTTCCGAACGGTTGAAAGATTTTCCCTGCCGAATCGAATATATCAGCCGGGCACGTACGGCGAAAGAGATAAGGGAAACTTTGAAAGACTTGAAAGAAGGAAATATCAACATTATCATCGGCACCCATCGAATCGTCGGAAAAGATGTCACATTCAAAGATCTCGGTCTGCTGATTATCGACGAGGAACAGAAATTCGGCGTATCCGTCAAAGAGAAGCTACGCCAGCTGAAAGCCAACGTCGACACGCTCACCATGACCGCCACTCCGATTCCTCGTACCCTGCAATTCTCGTTGATGGGAGCCCGTGACTTGTCGAGCATCACGACTCCCCCACCCAACCGCTATCCGGTTCAAACAGAGGTAGAACGTTTTAACCCGGACATCATCCGAGAAGCCATCAATTTCGAGATGAGCCGTAACGGACAGGTTTTTTTCATCAACAATCGCATCCAAAATATTTATGAAATGGAAGCGCTTGTCAAACGTGAAGTGCCGGATGCCCGTATCGCTGTCGGTCACGGGCAGATGGAACCGGAGAAGCTGGAAAAGATCATTCTGGATTTCGTCAATTACGAATACGATGTACTGATCGCCACGAGCATTGTGGAGAGCGGCATCGACGTACCGAATGCAAATACGATCATCATCAATAATGCACAACAGTTCGGATTGTCCGATCTGCATCAACTACGCGGTCGTGTCGGGCGAAGTAACCGGAAAGCCTTCTGTTATCTCCTCTCTCCACCTTGTCAAGCCTTACGCAGGAAGCACGCCGTCGTCTGCAGGCGATCGAGAATTTTTCAGAGTTGGGAAGCGGCATCATATCGCCATGCAGGACCTTGACATCCGGGGTGCCGGTAATATGTTAGGTGCCGAACAAAGTGGTTTCATCGCCGACTTGGGCTACGAAACGTACCAGAAAATCCTGGAAGAAGCCGTTGACGAACTGAAAGCGGAAGAATTTGCCGACCTGTATTCCAACGCTACCGAAAATCGCCCCGACACCGGTAGCGAATATGTCCGTGAAACCTATATCGAAAGCGATTTGGAACTGATGTTCCCTCCGACCTACATCCCGAATGACTCCGAACGTGTCTCCCTCTATCGTGAACTGGACAAGATGGAGGAAGAGCGTGATATACTTGCTTTTACCGAGCGTCTGAAAGACCGTTTCGGAAAAGTGCCGAAAGAAGGGAAAGAACTGATCCGTGTCGTTCGCCTTCGCCGTATGGCAAAGACGTTAGGTATGGAAAAAGTCATTCTGAAAAAAGGACAGATGAGCATTTTTCTCGTCACTAATCCCGAAAGTCCTTACTACGAAAGCGAGGCCTTCGACAAGCTGCTCGGCTTCATCCAAAAGCATCCACGCGAATGCACGCTTCGCGAACAGAACGGAAAACGCAGTATCGTGATCAAGAATGTACCAACGGTAGAGGTGGCTTGTAATTACCTGGATGAAATCGGGAAAGTACAAATACAAAAATAAATAATATGAAGAAGACAATTATAGACCTTTTCGAAAATTCGGTAAAACAATATCCCGACAATCCCTTCCTATGGGAAAAAACCAGGGATGCCTTCGAACCGACCACTTATAAAGAAGTTCAGCAACAAGTCTACGCTGCCGGTGCCGGACTGATAGCTCTCGGAGTGAAGAAGGGCGACAATATGGCGCTCCTTTCGGAAGGCCGTAATGCTTGGATCATCGGCGAACTGGCCATGTTCTATGCCGGCGCGACCAACGTCCCGCTTTCCATCAAGCTCGAAGAAGCGAACGACCTGCTGTTCCGTCTTGTGCATGCCGATGTGAAATATATCCTGGTTTCCGGCAACCAGCTCAAAAAGATACGGGCTATCATGGATAAATTGCCTTTAGTCGAAAAAATAATTGTGATAGACGAACTGCCGGAATATAAAGAAAAAGAAATATCCTGGTCCGAAGTATTCCGGATGGGGAAAGAATATCTGGCATCTCATTCTCTGGAAGACTTCCTTGCTGTCGGACAATCCTTACAGAATAACGACTATGCGACGATTACCTATACCTCAGGCACGACGGCCGACCCGAAAGGTGTCATCCTGACGCACCGTAACTATACGGCGAATGTGGAGCAAGCCTATCTTGTGTCGATATCGACGATACATGGCGCACATTAATAATCCTCCCACTCGACCATTGTTTCGCGCATGTGGTCGGTTTTTATATCTTCATGTCGAAAGGAGCATCCGTAGCAACAGTACAAGTCGGACGGACAGGGCTGGAAACATTGAAGAACATTCCGGTCAACATCAAAGAGTTCAAGCCCTACTTGATCCTGAGCGTCCCGGCACTGGCCAAGAATTTCAAAAAGAATATCGAACAAGGCATCCGTGCCCAGGGCAAGAATATAACCCGTTTGTTCGACTTTGCCCTCAAAGTGGCTTACATCTATAACGGAGACGGCAGAGAAGACAAGGGACGTGGTGTCCGATTCCTGCTGAAACCGCTCGTGAGCCTGTTCGACCACATGCTTTTCACGAAAGTCCGTGAACTTCGGCGGACAATTGAAGTTTTTCATCGGCGGTGGCGCACTGCTCGATAAAGACTTGCAAAAGTTCTACTACGCAATCGGACTTCCTATGTACCAAGGGTACGGACTAAGCGAAGCGACTCCCGTAATTTCCACCAACGGCCCGCACCGGCATACCTTCGGCAGCAGCGGTATGTTGGTCCGTCCGCTCGACCTGAAAATATGCGATGCCGACGGAAAAGAACTCCCGGCAGGCGAAAAAGGAGAGATCGTCATACGGGGCGAGAATGTGATGGCCGGCTACTGGAAGAACCCAGTATCAACTGCCGAAACCGTACGCGACGGGTGGCTCTACACTGGGGATATGGGATATATGGGGCATGACGGTCTGCTCTACGTCCTCGGACGTTTCAAAAGTCTGCTGATCGGTAGTGACGGGGAAAAATACAGTCCGGAAGGGATCGAGGAGGCACTCGTCGAACATTCTTCCTGCATCGACCAGCTGATCCTGTATAACAACCAGAGTCCCTATACCGTTGCCCTCGTCGTCCCTAACAAAGACCGGCTGAAGAAGCATCTGACGCACCAGTATCTTGATCTTTCATCCGATAAAGGACGCGAAGAGGCAATCCGGATCATCCAATCCCAGATAGACCGTTTCCGCAAGGGAGGCGACCTGTCCGCCCTTTTCCCCGATCGCTGGCTGCCTGCAGCTTTGCTATCCTGCCGGAGCCTTTCACCGAACAGAACGGCATGGTCAACAGCACGATGAAGATCGTCCGCGGGAAAATAGAAAAAGCATATGCCTCTCGCATCGACCATCTCTACACACCGGAAGGAAAGAATCCGGTTAATGAAGAGAATAAAAAGGCATTAAATTGCTGAAAACACAAATTGCCATATCACTCCATTAAACTAAATAATTATTTATACTAAACACCTATGTTTTGAAAAGAGGATAGAATTATTAAAACGGAACCTCATTATTGCCGGGAGCCAAGAAATCGGTACCGGCCGGTGGTATGGGCGGCATTGTTTCCATCGGGCCTGAACTATTCATATTAGAGGAGAACTCGCGAACCGGAACATCTTCGTCCACATTCATGAACTTGGCGAACTCGCTCTTGAAACGAAGACGTACATCTCCGACCGCACCGTTACGATGCTTGGCGATAATAATCTCCGCCAGACCGATCAAGGAATTACCACGTTCGTCTTCCGTTATCTTATAATATTCAGGACGGTGGATAAAACAAACCATATCCGCATCCTGTTCGATAGCACCGGATTCACGCAAGTCGGCCAACTGCGGGCGTTTTCCTTCCGCCCCTTGACGTGCCTCGACACCACGGTTCAACTGAGACAAGGCAATGATCGGAATGTTCAGTTCCTTCGCCAATCCTTTCAACGACCGTGAAATAGTACTTACTTCCTGTTCACGGCTGCCGAAGCTCATACCGCTTGCATTCATCAACTGAAGGTAGTCGATAATGATGATCTTAATACCATGCTCACGCACCAGACGACGAGCCTTCGTACGCAGTTCGAATACCGAAAGACTCGGCGTATCGTCTACATAAATCGGTGCATCATACAATTCTTTTATCTTAAAGTCCAACTGTTCCCATTCATAGTTTTCCAAACGCCCGCTCTTGATCTTCTCGCCCGGAATCTCACATACGTTCACGATCAGACGGTTGACAAGCTGGACGTTACTCATTTCAAGAGAGAACAGAGCCACCGGCGTGTTATGGTTTACCGCCATATTCTTAGCCATCGAAAGGACAAAAGCCGTCTTACCCATCGCAGGACGGGCGGCAATGATGATAAGATCGGAATTCTGCCATCCGGACGTCATTTTGTCCAATCCTTCGAAACCAGTGCGCAGACCGCTCAACCTTCTTTTTGATTGGCAGCCTTCTCAAGCATAACCATCGCTTCCTTGATGACAGGATTGATCTGGGTAACATCTTTCTTCACATTGCGCTGAGAAATCTCAAAGAGCTTTCCTTCCGCTTCCTGCATAAGGTCTTCCACATCGATCGACTCATCAAAAGCCTTGCCCTGTATCATAGCAGTGAAGGAGATCAACTCACGCGCCAGATATTTTTGGGCGATGATACGGGCATGATATTCGATATGGGCACTACTGGCCACCTTACTGGTCAGCTGGGAAATATAGAACGGGCCACCTACCTCTTCCAATTCGCCTCGCTTCTTCAGTTGCTCAGTGACGGTCAGCATATCCACCGGACGCTGGCTGATCGCCAGATCTACGATAGCTGCATAAATTTTCTCATGTGCCTTCTCATAGAAACTCTCCGGTTTCAATATTTCACTAACGATGGAGTAAGCATCCTTTTCAAGCATCAGAGCACCTAACACCGCCTCTTCCAACTCGCGGGCTTGTGGTTGCAAACGTCCCATATCGGGTACTACAACCTGTTTCTGCCTCCCTTTTCCTCCTGTATTTTTTCCTCTTTCTGCCATTTGTTCTAATTGTTATCGGGCATCAAATGTACTACTTTTTATCCGGTTCTCCGAACCTTGCAAAAGAGAAATACGATACTCCTTTGGAGTTTGCCGGGTTATACTTTCAAATTGCTTGATAAAGTATGGAACATTACCATAGCCTGATTCGTAGGCTATTTGAGAGACACTCAAATTAGAATACGACAATAATACACAAGCATGTTCAACCCTCTTTTCCCTATCTAAATGTCAAAAGAACAGATCACATCGATTTGCCGAATCGGGAAGCATCCACCGCTTCATGTTGCTTTTTCTTATAACCGCCGAACTTCCAGACAAAAGAAACCGTTACACAACGTTGGTCGTCCAGTTTCCAGAGGCGGCTGTATTGGCCGGACTGGTTGATTTCCATCGTATGAGGCATATTGCTACGGAAGATGTTGTTACATTTCAGAATCAGAGTAGCACGATCGTCGGCAAACTGCCATTTCAATGCAGAAGACACATCATAGAGATGACCGAGATCATAGATTCCCTGCACGGCTCCGGTAACGAAATAGCCATTCAAATCCAGCTTCAAATTCGGACGAGACTTGGAAAGGGTAAACGTATTATCCATCTTGAACTGCCCGGTGTATTTCTCATTATGGAAAGACAGATCATGAAAATGGTCCAACTTCTCCTGCATACGCTGACCGGACAAAGTCACTTGGCTGTTCCAGAACTCGCGACCCGGAAAGGAACGATCACCCCTACACCGAATTGCAACTGGTAGTCCATGTTCTCATACCGGAAAACGTTTTTCAGTTCCGAGGTATTCTGATAAGGCAACTGGGCGAAATAATCGGGCACATAGTCGCAAAAAGCCAGAATCGTATATTTCTGCTTCAGGATATAAATCAACTGCCCGCTATAAGAACGGTAAGGCTTCAGGGAAGGATTGCCTAAGATAACGGAATAAGAGTTGATCGGGCTTTCCTGCGGCGTCACATCCCAATAGGACGGATAGGTTTTGTCGCTGCTTATGTCCAATTGGATGATGTGCATCGGATTGACCGTATAGCTGAGTGTCGCATTCGGGAATAAGGTCCAATCATTCCAAAGTGTGGATTTCATCCCGTTAGAGGTATAATCCGATTTAAAGTATTCAACTTTCAGAGAAGCTGTTGCAGAGAAATGCGAACCGAAATCCTTGGACACCTCCAAGAAGGCATTTCCACTATACTCTTTCTGGCGGTTATTTTCAAGTTCATCAAGAGCCAATTCATAGCCGTTACCTTTATTATATAGATAATCGATATAAGTCTTCGAAGAGGTGAAACCGCCGTGGACACCGTAATTCAGCGCCCACCCGGTTTCAAAAGTGTGGCTATGGTTAATAAATAGTGCTCCTTGTGAAATATCCTGCTTGGAATTATTCTGCATATCCGTCACTGTCGTTTCATGGCTTTGATCGACAAATGTCTGGAAGCCGGGTGAATGATAACGCGTAAAATCCGCACCCGCCATCAGTCCGGAGTTACCGTCATATTGAATACGGACATTGTGCAACGCACTGTTTCCCTCTATGTATGTACGGCTCAGGCGTTCTTCCACCGGCTGTCCGGATTTCAATGCCTGGAAGGTTGTAACGGCCGTCCGCTCAAGATCGGATTTGCCGGCCGTAAGATAGTAGGCAGCAGAGAGCCTGTCGTCATTTTTGAAAGTATAGTCCATACCTAAACGCATCGTTCCATCTATGCCGCTCCGGGTGCCACGTCCCGATTGGTTGACCTCCGTTACCTGATCTTTCAGGGTATGGAGGCCTGGATCTCCTCTCCCATATAGTTCCGTCCCTTAGCCCCATTGGCTAAGAAATCTATATTGAAACGGGATGTGGAGTAAAGCAAGTTGCCATGGACTTTCCCCTCCGCATAATGGCGCTGCAAATAATCGACACCGGTTTCTCCTTGCAAAGTATTCCTTTCGACAGTTTCCTTATCTAATACGACATTGATCATAGCTCCTTTGATATTATACTTGGCTGGTGCATTATACATGATCTCTACGTTACATACCCGCGAAGCAGGAATTGTCTTCAGCAAACCGACTAACTGATCGACCGACATCGTGGTCAACTGCCCATTGATCACAATGCTCGGACTACCGGCTCCCAACAGTTGGACAGCATCGTCCGTACTGATCACACCGGGTATCTGTTTCACCACCTCGAACGCATTACTGACCGCCTTATCTTTCATCAATTGGGGCACGTCGTATCTCAAAGCGCCGTTTTCCACTTTGACCTGCGGACGTTCGGCTTTTACCACAACGCCTTCCAGTTCATAATCTTTTTCAGTCAGGCTTATCGTACCGGCATCAGCAGTCGAGATTTTTTTACAAACCGGCTCGTACAGCAGATGCTGGAACAACAAACGATAGTTCGGACCGGCTTCCTTGTTCAACATGAATGCCCCGAGACTATCCGTAACGACTGCATCTATATAAGTAGAATCCAATGTTTGCAACACGACAGCCACCCCGTCTACCGGTCGTTCTTCTTTATCGACCACTTTTCCATGAATCCAGTTCTGCGCTTGTAACATCCCATTACCGGCAGTAAGTAAAACCAGAGAGTAATAAAGTATTCGTTTCATTTTCATTCGTTTTTTTATCAACACTGCAAAGGAAAAGACTTCAAAGGAGAAACTATGTTATCACTCGCTTACGGAGTGTTATTTAGTATTATCGCCGAGATAAGGAGCAATAAGACCGGTAGCTTATCCGATTACCGACCCCGTTTTGTCAGCCAAACTGAGGGAAACAGGAAAATGCGATAAACCTCAACTTCCGGAGAGTCTAATATTTACGAACAATGCCGAGCGCTCATTCTAATATACTAAGAGCCTGTTTAAATTTTGCATTTGTTGGTTGTGAGAGTTGTATTGAGGATGTTTTTCTGTAGGAGATGCCGTCTTTTTTGTTGAAACACGTGACTTATTTTGCTTCAAACAGGCAGAAAAAGTGCCGAAGATTCCCGTTTACAGGCTTTTTACACCCGGATGTGAACGGTCTTGACACCCGAGTGTGAATGATATCGAGACCCGGGTGTCAATGGGTTTATCTTATTATGTTATTGAAAATAAGTCATGTGAAGAAGAATCTTAAACAGGCGGTTAGTGATAGTATGATAGATGGAATAGGCATCCATCATACCTACTATCATTGCTTGTGTTTATTGATATTCAATTGATAAAAGGAAATTAGTGATAGTATGACAGTTGTTTTTCAAAATAATCCTATAAAGAGATAAAGCAGGCCGATGAGGGCTATGCAAAATTTATTTCAGAGAAATTTAAACAGGCTCTAAGTGTTATTTAGTCTTATCGGATTCGCAATAAATTGAATCGGAACATATACTTTTGTTGTAAATATAAAAGGATATGAAAACGCGCCTCCGATTTAAGATAATAGCTGTGCTTATTTGCCTTTCGCTTGTCGGACTCTTGATTTCACAAGGATACTGGCTGAAAGGTTTATATGTGTCTAGTAAGAAAAGCACGTGGGATAATATAGAGGATGCCATGCGGATGGCCGACTATATGGAACTGTTCCTGCGCCTGGACTCTCTAAGCAATAACAATTTTCACAGCCAGATAAATCCTCAATTCAGCTTTAGCCAAGACACGGCATGGGAAAAGAGGAAAGATTCCCTTTCAACAGATAATATGCCGATATCATCGCCGAATTCGACAATCCAATATATAGAAGCAGCCCAAACTCTAAATGAATATTTGCAGATTATCGGTACACTGGAAAGGAACGTGCAGATGCTCATGCATCAAAAGATAGACACGTTACTTCCCGTCAATTACGCACAATTCAATACACTATTAAAGAACGGATTAAAGAAACAGGGCATCACCGTCCCGTACCGCCTGCAGGTAATCCGGAAAGAAGCGAAAGACTCCGTATTATATGCCTATACGGATGCTTCCGAAAAAGGGGAATCCTGGAAAGACGCTGTCCACTTCACACATGTGATCGAACCGGAATATTATTACGAATTGGAACTCCAATCTCCTGACCGGGTTGTATTCCGGCAGATGGCAGGTATATTGATTTCATCTTTCCTGCTTTTTATGGTTATCTTGGTCGCTTTCGTTTATTTGCTCTACACAATACTGAGGCTAAAGACGGTGGAAGAACTTAAAACAGATTTCACCAATAATATGACGCATGAGCTGAAAACCCCGATCTCCATTGCCTATGCCGCCAATGATGTATTGCTGAACTACAGCAGTACGACAAACGAGAAGCAAAAGAAATATCTGGATATCGTGCGGGAGCAATTGAATCATCTATCCGGTTTGGTCGAACAAATCCTCACTCTTTCCGTTGAGAACAGAAGTACTTTCCGCCTTCATCTCGAAACGATACAGGTTGCAGAGCTACTGACTCCGCTTATAGAACAGTTCAAGCTAAAAACAGATAAACCGATCGACATCACGACAGAAGTACCGGAGCATATGACCGTAACGGCCGACCGTACCCATCTGTATAACATGCTCAGCAACCTGATCGGGAATGCAATCAAGTATTCCGGAGAAAAGACCTGCCACATTACCCTCAAAGGAACAGTATCGTCCCAGGAAATGACTCTCTCGGTCACAGACGAAGGGATCGGTATTAGCGAAGCTAACCAAAAGAGGGTGTTCGATAAGTTCTACCGCGTGCCCAGCGGCAACCTGCATGACGTGAAAGGCTTCGGTCTAGGTTTGTACTACGTCAGCGACATGATGTCTAAACACAACGGGAGCGTAACGGTTAAAAGCCAGCTGGGGAAAGGTTCCACATTCACCCTTCATTTTAAAAATTAACGACAATGGATAAGATCAGAGTATTATTGGTAGAAGACGAGCCGACACTCGCCATGATTATAAAAGACACTTTGGACGGTGAAGAATTTGAAGTGATTCTCGCCGCAAACGGAGAAGAAGGATTGTCACGATATAGAGAAGCAAAGCCGGACATCATCGTCACAGACATCATGATGCCGAAAATCGACGGCTTCACGATGGTCCGGCACATCCGGAAAACGGATCGACAGATACCGGTTCTTTTTCTTTCCGCCCGTTCCGCAGCCAACGACGTGGTCGAAGGTTTCGAACTAGGGGGTAACGATTACCTGAAAAAGCCGTTCGGCATGGCGGAACTTATTATCCGTATCAAGGCATTATTGAACAAAATAAGTGTCCGTAAGGAAGAAAGCAGCAACTTCACGCTCGGACAATATACATTCGATTCCATCACACAAACGCTCCAGTACTGCGGAGAAAAGCAATTGCTGAGCAACCGCGAATCCGAAATACTGAAACGCCTATGTGAAAACAAAGACCATGTGCTGCCCATGAAAGACGTCCTGTTGGAACTTTGGGGAGACGATTCGTTCTTCAATGCCCGCAGCCTGCACGTATTCATTACTAAGTTAAGACATAAACTGTCGAAAGACGAATCAATCAAAATACTGAACGTACGCGGGATCGGTTATAAGCTGATCATCGACTGATCTGTTTCAATGCCTGTGCCAACTGGTCCGGGCATGACGTTCCACGCTCGCGGCAATCAATGCCTTCCAGACGCCGGATAGCCTCGCCGATTTCCATTCCGACCAGCAGTCTGGACAAACCTTGTGTATTTCCTTGGCAACCACCAATGATCTGTACATTTTTAATCACGTTGTCCTCCGAGTCGACAATCATCATTTTAGAACATACCCCACCAGTCGGAGTATAAGTAACACGTTGTCTATTCATCCTTTTCTACTTCCATTATAATTCATGTAACGGGGCACAAAGATAGAATAATTTAAGACAACTACCAATCCTTAAGTATTGACCTAATTTCACAAAAGAAATAAATTATTCAATATATATCGGGAAGCATAGTGCATTATCCGAAAAGAATGCTTTCCTTTGTACCAACAAACAATGAGAGATTATAATCGATTTGATTTTTCACATGTATCTTCTCAATTACATATTGAGCATTTTCATCTCTGATAAATAACTTCCTTACATTCGATTATTGAATTATTAATTTTT
>ENA-OQCE01000849-OQCE01000849.1-human-gut-metagenome-genome-assembly--contig:-NODE-849-length-14251-cov-1.515222_pt1 | contig 14251 bp, 23 predicted proteins | sample MGYA00242495_ERZ504572 | MGnify/ENA primary metagenome ERZ504572 (study PRJEB26092, sample SAMD00036228) | human gut metagenome | host: Homo sapiens | study: EMG produced TPA metagenomics assembly of...
TTTTCAAAAGAAATTTGTATATCTGTATCAGGTGTAAGCAACAAAGTACGACTTATATAATGATAACCTAATGCCACATAAACAGGCTCCGTAACATCGACTACCAATTCTCCCTTTCCTGAAGCATCTATTGAAATAGGAAGTTCTCTCCCGTCAGGAAAATAAAGCATTGCTGAATGATCTTCTATTTTACCACTTATAGACAAAGAAATCTTTGCCGCATAACTATAAAAAGGGAATAACAAACAGACAAAAGAAAGACTCTCATTTTTTTCTTAAACCACTCCATAAATATTTTTTTATATTAAACATAAAAAATGAAGCGCGAAATTAATAAATAATTTGCAAACCGCCTTAATTTATATTACATAAACTAATGTTTAAGTAGCATCTCAACATAAAAAAGCGATGGAATTCATACAGAGTTCACCCCCGTTCCAACACCCATATATCTCCACAAAGAAGTTAAAAGAATTATAGCACCACCAATACACACCTGCTTAAAGCAAGCGGGCTTATATTGTAATTAGAAAAAAGGAACAGCATAATCCAACAAAGAAGTTAAAAATTAACGGAGAAAATGCCAAACCGTTTGCCCATTCCAAAGACTATCTGTATTTTTGGCAGAAATATTCTGATTAAATGAATGAGAATGTCCTTGCCAAATTGAAAGTACTAGCAGAATCTGCCAAATATGATGTTTCCTGCTCCAGTAGTGGGACTGTGCGCCGTAACCAATCAGGCACATTGGGAAACACCGTAGGCGGCTGGGGAATATGCCACAGCTTCGCCGAGGACGGTCGTTGCATATCCTTGCTGAAAATTATGCTGACCAATTATTGCATATATGACTGTGCCTATTGTATCAATAGAAGAAGCAATGACATTCCCCGTGCCACACTTTCGGTAAGCGACTGGTAGACCTCACCATCGAATTCTACCGGCGCAACTATATAGAAGGGCTTTTCCTCAGCTCCGGCGTTGTACGCAATCCGGATTACACCATGGAAAGGTTGGTACGTGTTGCCAAAGACCTGCGGTTAGTACACAAATTCAACGGATATATTCACCTGAAAAGCATCCCCGGAGCCAGTCGCGAACTAGTTAATGAAGCCGGACTCTACGCTGACCGCCTCAGTGTAAACATAGAAATTCCCAAAGAAGAGAATCTGAAATTACTGGCTCCCGAAAAAGATCACAAAAGTGTGTACCAGCCCATGCGCTATATCCAGCAGGGAGTACTTACCAATAAGGAAGACCGGAAAAAATTCCGCCATGTTCCACGCTTCGTTCCTGCCGGACAAAGCACGCAGATGATTGTCGGTGCCACAACCGAATCAGACAAAGACATCCTTTATCTTTCTTCTTCACTCTACCAACACCCCACCATGAGGCGCGTTTACTACTCAGGATATATATCCGTAAATACATACGACAAACGGCTTCCGACACTGAAACAGCCGCCATTGGTACGGGAGAACCGTTTGTATCAGCCGACTGGCTGTTACGTTTCTATCAATTTAAAGTAGAAGAAATAGTAGATGACTCCTATCCCGACCTGGATTTGGAAATCGATCCCAAACTAGGTTGGGCATTACGGCATCCCGAACTATTTCCGATAGATATAAATCAGGCAGATTACGAAATGATTCTCAGAGTACCGGGCATCGGAATCAAATCGGCAAGACAAATCATCGCATCACGCCGCTTCTCCAAACTGGGATTCTATGAACTGAAAAAAATAGGTGTAGTGATGAAAAAAGCGCAATACTTCATAACCTGCAACGAACTCCCCACCCGAACTGTTAATGAACTGACCCCGACAGGAGTACGCAGACTGTTAGTACCCAAACCCAAAAAGAAAGTGGACGAACGCAATTAATACTAAACTTCACTGATAACGAATGATTCTGTTTATCTATGACCATACATTTGAAGGCTTGCTGACTTGCATTTTCGATGCCTACTTCCGCAAAACCTTTCCAGACTCGCTCTTGATGGAAGGCGAGCCGCTACCCTTATTTTATGATGAAGCTATACACATAGCCACTGATGAAGAGAAAGCCGGACGAGTGTGGCGCGGATTACAGAAAAAAATCTCCAAGCATGCCCTGTTCTGCCTAACCTGCTGCTGGTTATCAGAATTACCAAAGGTGGACGAAATGCTTTTCCGCTATATCCGGAAGGCCATAAACTCTCCTCATTCCATCGAAACCAACTTTGCCGATCCTGATGTGCTGGAGCTTGCGAAAATCTATAAAAGAGTAGATGGAGAACGAGTACACCTCATGCAGTTCGTCCGTTTCCAAAAAGCTGCGGACGGAACTTTCTTTGCAGCCGTAGAGCCTCAATTCAACGCACTGCCACTGGCTGTGGATCATTTCAAAGACCGGTTTGCCGACCAGCGTTGGCTCATTTATGATGTGAAGCGACAATATGGATATTACTATAATCTGACGGAGATGGAAGAAGTAACATTTGAAGACCCCCGCCAAGCACATCTGGTCACAGGAATGCTAAATGAAACATTGATGGACAATGATGAGAAATTGTTTCAGAAACTTTGGAAAACATATTTCAAGTCCATTTGCATCAAAGAACGTTGGAATCCCAGAAAACACCGGCAAGATATGCCTGTCAGATATTGGAAATATCTGACGGAGAAACAATAAACAGTTCTTCCGGATATCCCACATCTACCAAAAACAAGGCATGTCCCGGAACAGAACTCCCGGCACTACAACGATCTTTATCCTCTATCACTTTCCTGAACTCATCCACAGTCATTTTACCACGTCCCACTTCTACCAACGTACCTACCACAGCCCTTACCATATTCCGTAAAAAACGGTCAGCTTTAATAGTAAATACCCATTCTGTCCCGCTCACCTGCGTCCATTCAGCATGCATAATCCGGCAATTATTCGTCTTCACATCAGTATGCAATTTACTGAAACTGGTAAAATCAGTATAATCAAACAATACACGGGCAGCCTCATTCATTTTCTCAAAATCCAATGAATTAAAAAGCTCCAGGCATAGTGACGGTTAAACGGATCTTTCCGGGTAGTCACATAATACTTATAAGTACGATAAGTCGCGTCAAAACGGGCATGCGCATCATCCTTCACCGCTTCACAGCGTAAACCGCTATATCGGGAGGAAGCAAGCGATTCAATTTCTCCGTTATCTGAACACAATCCAACTCCCGGTCATAATCAAAATGCGCGATCATGAGACGTGCATGCACACCGGCATCAGTACGTCCCGCTCCCACTACCTCTATTTCTTGACGGAGAAAAGTAGAAAGAGCACGCATTAATGTTTCCTGTACACTGTCACCATTGGCTGAATCTGCCAACCGTGATAATTCGTCCCATCATAAGCCAAATATATGAAATACCGCATCGTAAAGCCTCCGACCAAGTGAAAATTCAATAAATCAGCGGGCTGTTATATGAAAACATCCCTGTTTCAACTCATATTTAATATAGCATTTGTCCGATTTCCGAAGATCACGGAGTACCTCGGCCAATACCAACTTCAGCGTATCCGGACTAACATCCTGCATAGGACGTCCATCCGGGTCTTCCACTTTACAAAACCGACGGTAACTGACATCGAAAGTTGTCCCAAAAGCATGAGCTGAATTGGCAGAAGCATTTCCATTGCGACGACGAAGACGTTTCACATCATCTGCCGTACGAAAGTACAGAAGTAACAATGATTTGATTAGGATTCAATCCTTTGCAACTCAATGAATCCAAAAAATTGGCTCCTATTGTATCCAATAACGCACTAGCCTGCGGAATCAGAAAAGGAATGGAGTGAGTCAGCGAATCCATGGCATAACGCTCACAAGGTTTTATCTGAACCAATTTGCCACCCAACCCCTCTGCTTCCGAACGAGAAGCCAACGGACGAATTCCTATTTTCTTCGCCACACTGAGATGAGTATCATTCAAATCACCGAACTACGTTTATAGCTAATTACACCTTTTATATTATGAGGCTCGTTCATCTTCATGGACATATCTTTTTCCTTGCAACCGGAAGAAACTGTCAAGGAAAACAAAAGTGACAATAGCGTGCAACATGCACCTTTCATACAATTCATAATCTAACTATCTTTTCAAATTCCTCGCAAAGATAGATTAAAATCCTTTTTCTGAAAAAGCTTATGCAAATAAATTGCCCGGAAAATAAGAACAATGAAAACCTTTCATTAAATTTGCACCCTATAAACAAGTACATAAAGTACCTAAACTAGTTAAATGATAGAAAAACATATAGTTTTAGAGGATATTGATCCTGTGATATTTTATGGCGTAAACAACGTCAATATGAAAATGATACAAGCTTTGTATCCCAAATTAAAAATTGTGGCACGTGGAAATGTCATCAAAGTATTGGGAGACGAAGAGGAAATGTGTGCTTTTGAAGAGAATATATTGGCATTGGAAAAGCATTGCGCCCAGTATAACTCACTGAAAGAAGAAGTGATTTTAGACATAGTGAAAGGTCGTTCACCCCAAATAGAGAATACAGGGGATACTATTGTATTCAGTGTAACAGGAAAACCGATCGTTCCCCGTAGTGAGAACCAGTTGAAGCTGGTACAAGAATACGAAAAGAACGATATGCTGTTCGCTATCGGTCCCGCAGGTTCAGGAAAGACATACACTGCTATTGCCCTTGCTGTCCGTTCCCTGAAAAACAAAGAAATCAAAAAAATTATTTTGAGCCGTCCGGCTGTGGAGGCAGGAGAAAAACTCGGATTTTTACCCGGTGATATGAAAGATAAGATTGACCTTATCTACAACCACTGTATGACGCATTACAAGATATGATTCCCGCCGCCAAGCTAAAAGAATATAATGGAATTGAATGTGATTCAAATAGCCCCATTGGCATTTATGCGCGGACGTACCTTGAATGATTGCTGTAGTGATATTGGACGAGGCTCAAAATACCACCACCCAGCAAATTAAGATGTTCCTCACCCGTATGGGGATGAACACCAAAATGATTGTAACAGGTGACATGACACAGATAGACTTACCATCTTCACAAACTTCGGGGTTGATACAGGCACTAAAAATTCTGAAAGGCGTGAAAGGAATCAGTTTCATCGAACTCAACAAGAAGGACATTGTACGGCACAAACTGGTTACCCGCATTGTGGAAGCATACGAGAAGTTTGAAGAAAAACAGAAAACCCTTCATTCATGTCATTCTGAACGAAAGTGAAAAATCTGAAACATAAAACGAAATTTATTGATTTTAATTATAAATAAAGACATGAGTAAAGCATTAAACAAGAACAGACTTTAACTTTCCGGGACAGAAAAGTGTGTACCACGGCAAAGTGCGTGATGTATACAACATCAATGACGAAAAGTTAGTAATGGTAGCTACCGACCGTATCTCCGCATTCGACGTAGTTCTGCCTGAAGGTATTCCCTACAAAGGACAAATGCTGAACCAGATTGCAGCCAAATTTCTGGATGCAACTACCGACATCTGCCCCAACTGGAAAATGGCGACTCCAGATCCTATGGTTACCGTAGGAGTTATGTGTCAAGGTTTTCCTGTGGAAATGATTGTCCGTGGTTACCTGTGCGGTAGCGCATGGCGTGCTTACAAAAACGGCGTTCGTGAAATCTGTGGTGTAAAACTTCCCGAAGGAATGAAAGAAAACCAGAAATTTCCCGAACCAATCATTACTCCAACCACTAAAGCCGAAATGGGCCTGCATGACGAAGACATCTCTAAGGAAGAAATTCTGAAACAAGGTCTGGCCACTCCCGAAGAATACGAAATATTGGAAAAGTATACATTGGCTCTGTTCAAACGCGGTACTGAAATCGCTGCAGAACGCGGACTGATCCTGGTAGATACCAAATACGAATTCGGTAAACACAACGGCACTATTTATCTGATGGATGAGATCCACACTCCGGATTCAAGCCGTTATTTCTACTTGGAAGGTTATGAAGAACGCTTTGCAAAAGGCGAACCTCAAAAACAACTTTCTAAAGAGTTCGTACGCGAATGGTTGATGGAAAATGGTTTCCAAGGCAAAGAAGGACAACAAGTTCCCGAAATGACCCCGGAAATCGTTAATTCTATCAGCGAACGCTACATGGAACTGTTCGAACACATCACCGGCGAAAAATTTGTGAAAGCAGACACTGAAAATATCGCCGTACGTATAGAAAAGAACGTAACCGAATACTTGAAATAAATAAAAATGAAAAATTAAAGATTAAAAGACAGGTACAGGAATCTATCCTCCATCCTCTCCTTTTAATCTTTAATTTTCAATTTTAATCAAACATGAACTACCCACAAGAAAAAATCAAGCCCTACAACGCTGACGAAAAGAAAAGCGTCCAAGTAGAGAAAATGTTCGACAACATTGCCCCTGCTTACGACCAGTTGAATCATGCCCTTTCATGGAACATTGACAAAAGCTGGCGCCGCAAAGCCATTAACTGGCTGGAACCTTTTCACCCGCAACATATAATGGATGTAGCCACCGGAACGGGCGATTTTGCCATTCAAGCCTGTCAGACACTTCACCCCAAGACTGATAGGTACCGATATATCCGAAGGCATGATGAATGTGGGACGTGAAAAAGTAAAAGCCGCCGGACTGGACAGCCGCATCTCTTTCGCTAAGGAAGACTGTACAGCACTCACCTTTCCCGACAAACGCTTTGACGCTATTACCGTAGCATTCGGTGTACGCAATTTCGAAGACCTTGACAAAGGACTCCGCGAAATGCACCGCGTACTGAAAGACAACGGAAAACTAGTCATTTTGGAACTCTCCGAACCCGACTGGTTCCCCATGAAACAGCTATATGCTGTCTATTCTAAAATAGTCATCCCCACTTTGGGCAAGCTACTCTCTAAAGACCGTAGTGCCTACACTTACCTGCCGCAGTCCATCAAAGCCTTTCCACAAGGCGAAATAATGACAGACATTATCCGTAAAGCCGGATTCAACCAGGTGAGTTTCAAGCGGTTGACACTAGGTATCTGTACGCTTTATTTAGCAACGAAATAATTTAAAGTATAGAGTTTTATGAAAAAATATGGTTTGATAGGTTATCCGTTAGGACACTCGTTCTCAAAGAACTTTTTCAATGAAAAGTTTCATTCGGAAAACATTGATGCAGAATATGTAAACTTCGAAATCCCATCCATCAAAGAACTGCCTTCTGTGCTATTGGCTAATCCTGATTTAGTAGGGCTCAATGTCACTATACCTTATAAAGAACAAGTCATCTCTTATTTGGACGAACTGGATAAAGATGCGGCAGCCATCGGAGCCGTCAATGTAATCAAAATTGTCCGCCAAAAAGGTAAGACCAGGCTGATAGGCTATAATTCCGATGTGATTGGCTTCACTCAATCTATCGAACCCTTGCTGGAACCCCAGCACAAAAAAGCTCTGATCCTAGGAACAGGAGGTGCCTCGAAAGCGATTGCTTACGGACTGAAAAAATTAGGTTTGGAATGCAAATTCGTATCACGGAACCTGCGTGAAGAAATGCTGACTTACGATCAGCTCACTCCCGAAATCATGGATGAGTATAAAGTAGTTGTCAACTGTACTCCTGTAGGTATGTATCCCCGTGCCGATGAATACCCCAATATTCCATACCAATATCTCACACCCAACCATTTGCTTTATGATTTGTTATATAATCCTGACACTACTCTTTTTATGAAAAAGGGGGCAGACAAAGGGGCAATTACCAAAAACGGTTTAGAAATGCTCTTATTGCAAGCCTTTGGTGCATGGGATATATGGAACAAATAGTTAAGGTATGAAAAGAAAAAAAATGATTATTGGAACGAGTAGTATATTCGTTCTGCTTATTATAGTCCTACTTGGAGGCAGTCAATATATGCTGAACTATTCCTTACGCCCTGAAAACAGAGGAAAGAATTTGGAAAGTTCCTGGCAATATATGTTTAAGACTTACCCCTATCTAAACCGTGGATAGATAGTCTGAAACAGAACCAAGCACTGAAGGACTACCTTTATCTATTCTCCCGACCACGTAAAACTGCATGCTTACTATGTGGCTTCCAGCCGCCCGACAGCCAAAACCGCAGTTATAGTACACGGGTATACAGACAATGCCATCCGCATGATGATGATAGGTTATCTATACAATAAAAAACTGGATTTCAACATCCTCCTACCAGATTTGCGCGACACTGGCCTGAGCGGTGGAAATGCCATACAAATGGGATGGTTAGACCGCAAAGATGTAACACAATGGATGGAGGTTGCCAATCGAATTTACGGTGACAGCACCAGCATGGTAGTACATGGAATCTCGATGGGTGCAGCCACCACTATGATGGTTTCGGGCGAACCGCAACCCGACTATGTGAAATGTTTTGTCGAGGACTGCGGATATACCAGCGTATGGGACCAATTTTCCAAAGAACTGAAAGCACAATTCGGATTGCCTCAATTCCCGTTAATGTACACCGCCGACTGGTTATGCCAGCTGGAATATGGATGGGGGTTCAAAGAAGCATCCGCATTGAAACAGGTAGCCCGATGCCACCTGCCCATGTTCTTTATCCATGGTGATAAAGATGACTACGTACCCACATGGATGGTGTACAAATTGTATGAGGCAAAACCTCAGCCCAAAGCATTATGGATAGTTCCGGAAGCAGACCATGCACATTCCTATCTGTTCAATACTGAAGAATATACCCAAAAAGTAAAAGCATTTGTAGACAAATACATCCAATGAGAAAATTGACATTTTTACTTACTTTTTTCATGCTTCTAGGCTCCGTCCAGCTTCAAGCCAAAGAATATGCCATAAAAGACATACCGATGGTACATTTGCAAAACCGTACCCGCTACGTCAGCAATCCCGACGGTATCCTTTCATCCACCGCTGTCACCACTATGGACAGCATCCTCTACGCTTTAGAGCAAAAAACAGGTATACAGACATTAGTGGTAGCGGTAACAGGCATAGAGGGAGGTGATTGTTTTGATTTTGCCCACCGGCTGGGACAGGAAACGGGCGTAGGACAAAAAGAACGTGACAATGGATTGGTCATCTTGCTTTCCACCGACGAGCGGTGTGTGCAATTCGCTACCGGATATGGCCTTGAAGGGATATTGCCGGATGCCATCTGCAAACGGATTCAGAACCGCTATATGCTGCCCTATTTCAAGGACAATAACTGGAACGCCGGAATGGTAGCAGGAATACGGGCCGTAAACGGCTACCTGGACGGTTCCATGGAAAATATCGGCAATGACGAAAGCGAAAATGATCCCTTGGAATTCATTATCATCTTTTTTGTGATTTTCGGAGGATTTATTGGCATCGGATTGTATGCAAACTGGCGTAAAACACGCTGCCCCCACTGCAAAAAACACAAACTGCAACGTCTTTCTTCCAAAGTTATAGACCGAAGTAACGGAACAAAGACTGAAGAAGTAGTATATAAATGCAGAAATTGCGGACATATCCTCAGACGGAAAGAACGGTCGAGAGATGAAAATTACAAAGGCCCCCGAGGAGGAGGGCCGTTCATAGGCGGAATGGGAGGAGGATTTTTTGGTGGTCACGGTGGAAGTGGAGGCGGATTTAGGCGGAGGAAGTTTCGGAGGTGGAAGTTTTGGAGGCGGAGGAGCCGGAAGCCGTTTTTAAGAACAAGAATATTCATAATTTTAATAGTATATACATATGAAAAAGTCAACGATTATTGTAATAGTAGTCATTGTATTTATTGCCATTTGGGGAATAACCTCTTATAATGGTATGGTAAAAATGGATGAATCTGTCAGCACAGCGTGGAGCAATGTAGAAAACCAGTACCAACGCCGTTCTGATTTAATACCCAACCTGGTAAATACAGTAAAGGGATACGCCTCACACGAAAAAGAAACTTTTCAAGCCGTAGTAGACGCCCGTAGCAAAGCCACTCAGATGCAGATCAGCGCCGATGACCTGACTCCCGAAAAAATGCAGGCCTATCAAAAGGCACAAGGCGAAGTAGGTAGTGCATTGAGCCGCCTGCTCGCTATCACCGAAGCTTATCCCGACTTGAAAGCCAATGAGAACTTCAAAGAGTTGCAAGCACAATTGGAAGGTACAGAAAACCGGATCAGTGTAGAACGCAAAAGATTCAATGACACAGCACGGGCATATAACACAGCCATCCGTACTTTCCCCCGTAACTTGCTTGCTGGCATGTTCGGATTTGACAAACGCCCATATTTTGAATCTGAGGAAGGAGCCGATAAAGCACCTAAGGTAGAATTCTAACTCGTAAAAGATACCTGTTTCCATCCTTAAGAAACAGTTTCCGGGTACGATTATATGAATACAGTTTTTCTTATTCCAAACTGTAAAATTCATACAATCCGTACCCCATTTTTATCCATTCTGCTAATTTTTCAGCAACAATCAAGTATATTATCCCTAAAATCATTATCTTTACGGAAAGAAACTTTTAAAACTACAAGCAATATGTTCAATTCATTTGGTAATATTTTCCGGTTAACCAGTTTCGGTGAATCCCATGGACGGGAGTAGGCGGCGTCATTGACGGCTTCCCTGCCGGTATTAAGATTGATATGGATTTCGTTCAGCAGGAACTGAACCGCCGCCGTCCCGGACAGTCATTACTTACCACCAGCGCAAGGAGCCTGATACAGTAGAATTCCTTTCAGGTATATTCGAAGGCAAGTCCACCGGCTGCCCCATCGGATTTGTGGTATGGAACAAGAACCAACATTCAAACGACTACGAGAATATCAAGAATCTGTTCCGCCCTTCACACGCAGATTATACTTATATGCAAAAATACGGAATCCGTGACTACCGTGGCGGGGGACGTTCATCAGCACGAGAAACCATTTCACGTGTAGTAGCAGGAGCTTTAGCCAAATTGGCATTGAAACAACTAGGAATCAGTGTCACAGCTTATACCTCACAGGTAGGACCTGTCAAACTTGATAAAGATTACAAAAGCTATAACCTCGACTTGATAGAAACAAACGATGTGCGTTGTCCCGATCCGGAGAAAGCCAAGGAAATGGCAGAACTTATCTGGAAAATCAAAGGAGAAGGCGATACAATAGGCGGGGTAGTGAGTTGCGTCATCAAAGGATGCCCTATCGGACTAGGGCAACCCGTATTCGGTAAGTTACATGCCGCACTAGGAAATGCCATGTTAAGTATCAATGCCGTAAAAGGTTTCTCTTACGGACAAGGTTTTGACTCCATGGAGCTAAAAGGCAGTGAGCAGAATGATGTATTTTATAATAATAACGGAAGAGTAGAAACAAAAAGTAATTATTCCGGAGGAATACAAGGAGGCATCAGCAACGGGCAAGACATTTACTTCCGTGTGGCATTCAAGCCAGTTGCCACAATTCTGATGGAGCAACATACAGTAAATATCAACGGCACAGACACGACCATGAAAGCCAAAGGGCGTCATGATGCCTGCGTACTGCCGCGTGCCGTCCCCATTGTAGAAGCCATGGCTGCCATGACCATTTTGGATTATTATCTGATAGACAGAACTACACAACTATAAGAATCATTCAATTATGGAAATAAAACAATACATTAAAGAAAATGAAGCGCGCTTCATGGAGGAACTTTTCAGCCTCATCCGTATTCCCAGTATCAGTGCTTTACCCGAACATAAAGACGATATGCTGGCCTGTGCCTTACGTTGGAAAGAACTTTTGTTGGCAGCCGGAGCAGACGAAGCCATGGTAATGCCCTCACAAGGCAATCCATTGGTATTTGCACAAAAGCATGTAAGCAATAGATGCTCCTACCCTATTGATTTATGCCCACTATGACGTAATGCCTGCCGAGCCGTTGGACCTGTGGAAAAGCCAACCTTTTGAACCTGAAATTCGTGACGGACACATTTGGGCACGTGGAGCTGACGATGATAAAGGACAAGCCATGATCCAAGTAAAAGCATTCGAATACGTAGTAAAAAACGGACTGCTGAAACACAATGTGAAATTTATTTTCGAAGGTGAAGAAGAAATAGGTTCTCCCAGTCTGAATACCTTCATCAAGGAACATAAGGAATTGCTGAAAGCCGATGTAATTCTTGTTTCGGATACCAGTATGCTAGGCGCGGATCTTCCCTCTCTGACCACAGGTTTACGAGGACTGGCTTATTGGGAAATAGAAGTGACCGGTCCGAACCGTGACCTTCATTCCGGACACTTCGGCGGAGCGGTAGCCAATCCTATCAATACCCTGTGCAGTATGTTAGCCCAAGTCATTGGCGAAGACGGGCACATCACTATCCCCCATTTCTATGACGATGTAGAGGAAGTACCGGCAGCCGAACGTGAGATGATTGCACAAATTCCTTTCGACGAAAAAAAAATACATGGAAGCCATCGGTGTAAAAGACTGAAAGGTGAAAAAGGATATTCTACTTTAGAACGTAACAGCTGCCGTCCCTCTTTTGACATTTGTGGCATCTGGGGCGGATATACAAGCGAAGGTTCAAAAACAGTACTTCCCTCAAAAGCATATGCCAAGGTATCGTGCCGACTGGTTCCACATCAAAACCACGCTGTAATTTCCCAATTGTTTGTGGACTATATCCAGTCTATCGCTCCGGAATATGTACAAGTAAAAGTAACCCCGATGCACGGAGGCGAAGGATATGTATGCCCCATCACCTTGCCCGCCTACCAGGCTGCCGAAAAAGGCTTTGCTAAGGCATTCGGAAAAAAACCACTTGCCGTACGCCGTGGAGGAAGTATTCCTATCATCAGCGATTTTGAACAAATCCTAGGTATAAAGACCGTTCTCATGGGATTCGGATTGGAAAGTGACGCCATCCATTCGCCCAATGAAAACTTCTCTCTGGATATATTCCGCAAAGGAATTGAAGCTGTGGTAGAATTCCATCTCAATTATTAATCAATAATAAAAATGAATGCGGCAACAATCTTTAAAACTCTGACAACTGTTACTCTTTCAATAACATTACTAATTACAGGAGGTTGTAACAATATGGAAGCAAAAAAAGAAGAAACAGGAAAGAACACGGCTATAGAAAATATCTTTGCCCCGAAAGAGCGTCCGGACCTATACACCCCAACCGATAGAAAAAGAAACAGTGGATTTATTAGTAAAAGCTGCCATGGCTGCACCGACAGCAGTAAACAAGCAGCCCTGGGCTTTCGTGGTAGTGGATGACCGTAAAGTATTGGATAAACTGGCCGCCGAACTGCCTTATGCCAAGATGACGGCACAGGCTCCGCTAGCCATCGTGGTTTGTGGTGATTTAAGCAAAGCCTGAACGGAGAAACAGATAGGTACTGGATGCTGGACTGCTCTGCCGCATCCGAAAATTTGTTGCTGGCAGCAGAATCAATGGGGTTGGGAGCGGTATGGACTGCGGTCTATCCGGAGAACGACCGCATTGCAAAGGTAAGGTCAGTCTTGTCTTTACCAGACATATCATTCCTTTCAATTTGATTCCGGTAGGTTATCCACAACATCGGGAAGAAGCTAAAGACAAATTCAAGACCGAAAATATCCATTATAACAAATGGTGAACAAAGGTCTAGAAATATAAATTAAGTCGCTGGTTTAATATAAATCAGCCGACAATCTCTTTCCATTCATCCATAATCAATTTTTCTCAATCTCTATTAGCCTCATCAAGTTTCTTTTTGGCTTTTTCTATCTTGCTTTTAGCTTTATCCAAGGTTTCCCCAACCTCATCGGCTTTATCCTCAATTTGATCTTTGGCATTCATCCACCACATCTTCAACCGATTCTTTTGGCTTTTTCTATACGCTCCTCGAATTTATCCTTTCCTTTCTTTTCGCCACAAGATGTAACAGCAAACATCGTCATGCACACTAACACTGTAAATAATTGTCTTTTCATACTTTTTCTATTTGATTATAAACTTGATTTTAAACTATGTTCAAATATAAGCATATAGCCTATTTCTTACAAATTCAACCTGTTCTTTGATACATATAAAATCTAAATCCGACAGGAAAAAAACTTATCCCATCAAAAAAAGCCACCATAGCAAGGTGGCTTTCAATATATTAATAAAACATTCAATTCTATACTACCTGTCAAACTACTTTGTAGCAGGAGCCGTTTTAGCAGGAGCCGTCTTTATATTAATAAGAATACTATTTTCAACCCCTTCCTTGGTTACATATATTATTCTA
>ENA-OQCE01000850-OQCE01000850.1-human-gut-metagenome-genome-assembly--contig:-NODE-850-length-14203-cov-7.190324_pt1 | contig 14203 bp, 14 predicted proteins | sample MGYA00242495_ERZ504572 | MGnify/ENA primary metagenome ERZ504572 (study PRJEB26092, sample SAMD00036228) | human gut metagenome | host: Homo sapiens | study: EMG produced TPA metagenomics assembly of...
CCAGAAACAAACTGAAATCAGCAGCCATGACTTACAATGTCTACAGATACGCCGGTTACGGCAGGATCAGAAGCTGTATTTTTTTCTGTTCTTATGCTGTACATGGAATATGGAAATATTTCCATTGACCGAAATGTTAAGTTTCTATTCCATAAATCGTAAAAATATGTTATGCTTGTTGCAGTAAATATGACTTTGCGGTTAATTGCCCGTTACATTGCTGTGCGTTTTTTTGTCTGCCGGTCATCTGAAGAATCTGCAGAATGGGGTTGTATGTTCACACAGCAGAAGTCAGAAATATGATTAGAGGATAGTACTTAAACATGAAAATAAAAAAAGAGAGAGCGGCGGTGCCGTACTCCTGCCTGATCGATAACATTAAAGTTTTGCTTATCTTTCTGGTAGTATTTAACCATATTATTGCATTTAACCTTGTAAAGGTAGACACTGTAGTGAGATATGTGTGGTATGCGATCACGATTTTTCACATGCCTGCATTTGTTTTTATTTCAGGATATCTGTCAAAGAAACCTCAGAATGTGCTGAAGAATTTTAAGAACCTGCTGATCCCTTATGTTCTGGGATATACCTTAACCTGGTATTCACAGATATGGCTGGGCAGATCTGTAGATTATGAGATACTGCGTCCTACCGGAAGTGTCATGTGGTATATACTGGCACTGTTTATTTACCGCCTTACCATTGAGGCCCTGGGTAAGATCAGATTTATTGTTCCGCTCAGTATCCTGTTCGCATTATGGGCAGGAACCAGACCGGAATTTACCACATTCCTGTCATCATCAAGAATCGTGGTATTTTTCCCGTTCTTTGTTGCGGGGTATCTCTGGAAGAGTGAATATATCACAGCGATCCGTAAATTTAAGGGAAAATGGATTCTCGTGGCAATCTCCGGAGTCCTTTTGTGGGCGATACCGAATTATATGATCCCAAATGAAATGGGAATTGCTATTTTCCGAGGTAATCATGGATATCAGCTCTGTGGCCTGACGGATCCTCAGGGAGTGATCCTCAGACTGCTGATGTATCTGGTATCTTTCGTAGTTGTCTATACGATGCTTGCGTTAGTGCCGGACATCAAACTGCCGCTCACCTATGTGGGACGACATACAATGGGAATTTATTTCTTCCATTATCCGATCATGATCATTATGAATGGTTTATACATCCTGATGCTTCCTGCAATGAACAATGTATGGGTGCTTCTGGGAGTATCACTGGTATTTGTACTTGTACTGGGAAGTCTGCCTGTGAATCTGCTTTATACGGGTGTTCTGAATCTGATCGCATTTATCCTGATCAAGAAGGATAAGACAGTCAGAGATGAAGGTCTGGAAGAAGAGTATGACAGCGAATATGATGAATATGAACTTCTCAGAAGAAAGAAAGCCATCGCAGAGCTTGCGGCAACGCTTGATTCAGAGAGTGAGCAGGACGGACATGTGGAGAAAGTAAATATGGACGAGGATACACCGGATCATACTTCTTCCGACAGTCATGAAGGCTTCAGCAATGTGGCCGGCATGGAGCTGGAGATTGAAGAAGATAATCTGGATGATATCCCTGATGAACTGATCAAAGGGGAAGAGGAGCTTTCGCTGGAAGACCTGATCCAGGAACTGGAAGCTACTACCAGAACGATGGATGACAATAAAGAACCATAAACACAAAGGAAGAGTTTTGAGATACAAAAACAGTATTTCAAAACTCTTCTTTTTGTAAAGTTAATGCGAATTTAACATTTTTGTAACGGACAGGTGACGGAAGTTGGGAAGTATGATATAATCAAAGTATCTATCGTATGGAGGTTACTGTGAACGGAGTGAACAGTAACGTATGGAGCAGGAAAACTGTTCGGCAAAATAAGAATATTTTTTTCAGGGGAGTTATGACGAAAGAATGAAGAGAGTAATCACATATGGCACTTTTGATCTTTTTCATAAAGGCCACTACAATATTATCAAAAGAGCAAAAGCACTTGGTGATTATCTGATCGTAGGTGTCACAAGTGAGAGCTTTGACATTGAGCGGGGCAAACTCAATGTGCGGGACAGCCTCATTAAGAGAATCGAGAATGTGCGAAGGACGGGGCTGGCAGATGAGATCATCATTGAAGAATATCAGGGACAGAAGGTCAATGACATCATTAAGTATGATATTGATGTCCTAGTGGTAGGATCTGACTGGAGAGGGAAATTCGATTACCTTAAGAACTACTGTGATGTAGTTTATCTGGAAAGGACCAAGAATATTTCCAGTACAAAGCTTCGCAGTGAAGGTGTTATCTTTAATATGGGAATCGTGACGGATGACATCCGGGATAATGATTTTGTGGAGGAATCCAAATATGTCAGCGGAGTTCATGTGGAACGTGTATTCAGCGAGGATCACGAGACTGCACAGAGATTCTGTGATAAATATGAGTTAGGTTCCTGCTGGAACAGCTATGATGAATTTCTGGCAGATGTAGATATTGTTTATATCAAGACATCGCTGAACCGGAGAGCAGAATATATCGAGCGAGCGCTGAAAAAAGGAAAATATGTGATCAGTGATTCGCCCATGACACTTTCCTCAGAGAAACTGCGCTACCTGTTTCAGGTGGCAAGGGAGAACAATGTGGTTCTCATTGAACGGACCACACTGGTCTACCTGCGGGCGTTTAATCAGCTGGTATGGCTGGTACACAGTAACCTGGTGGGAGATCTGGTAAGTGTCAAATGTGCAATCTCCAGGATGATTTCGAGGGCGGCAGGACTTTTAATGAGACAGTCTGCACAGCTATCTGCGCAGTACTGAAACTGCTGGGAAAAAAATGCCAGGATATCAACACCAATGCGGTCCGCAATCAGGAAGGCCGTTTTGTATATGATATGATTTCCATGAAATACGCCGGTGCACTGGCGACTATTGAGATCGGAACAACGGTTGACATTGAGAATGAACTTGTGATCATCGGAAGCAACGGCAGGGTAACTATCCCTAATGACTGGTGGAACACCGGATACTTTGAAGCCAATATTTCAGGAAAAGAATTTCTGAAAAGGTACAGCTTTAACTTCGAGGGAAATGGTTTCCGCTATCTGCTGCAGGAGCTGATGATCATGATCAGAGACAAACGGACAGAATGTACCCGGCTTTTCTATGATGAGTCGGTAAGAATAATAGAAATTTTGGAAACAATCAACAGAAAGGACAATTCATGACGGAGAAACAGAAATACCTCCTGAAGCTTTTCAGGGAGGTTGATGAAATCTGCAGAGAACATAACCTCAGATACGTGCTGGCAGGAGGCTCCCTGATCGGAGCTCTCAGACATGAGGGATTTGTTCCCTGGGATGATGATGTAGACCTTTATATGCCACGTCCGGACTGGGAGAAGTTCGTAGAGATATGTAAAACAGAACTCCCGCCTGACAGAGAGATACAGTGTTCGGAGGTGGACAGAAACTATACAAATTCATTTCCGCGCTACGCATCCACCAATACCTGTGCCATCCATAAGAGCCAGATTATCGGGAAGGACTGCGGCGGAGAGATCATAGACATTCTTACACTGGATCCTGTTCCGGCTGATGACAAAGAATACGAGAAATATAGAACACATATGATGATCTACTCAGATCTTATCAATATTTCCGTAGGTTACAGTGACCGCTGGGAGATACCTGCATCCATGTATCTGAAGTATCTTCTTTCTTATATTTTTCTTGGCAAAAAAAGAACACTGGCAAAGCTTGAGAAGATCATGTTCTCTTATAAAGAAGAGGAATGTGACCGTTATGCCATGCGTTGGGGCGGCTGCCCGTTTCTTTTTGATAAGGATATGATGTTCCCTGTAAAGGAGGGCATCTTTGAGGGAAAAAAGGCAATGATCCCAAATAAGTGCAGTGACTATCTGATCTGGCATTATGGAGACGAGTGGTCATATATGCCTCCTCATGATAAGAGGGAGGGTCATGTAGCAGTGTGTGTAGATGATCTTCCTTATCAGGAGCTACGTGAAGAATACATGCCGAAGATCAATAAGGAAAGATTGCGCTGGGACAGTGTGTTCCGAAAGTTCTACAATATGCGCATTGCGAAAAAAAAGCCATAAGGTCCGCCAGGATGGGCTTGCAATGAAAGCCCGCGCTGTTGCACTGGACCTGCAGAGAGCGATCGATGAATCAGGACTTAAGATCAGTGAGCTGGTGGAAAGCAGATCTTTCCGTAAGCTGAGTGCACTTTTTGGCTCTTATTATAAGAATCAGCTCAGTGCTGACTTTATCGGAAGAGAAGACTATACCAACATTTATGCTTTTTATCATCCAACACTTGTGGAGATACCTGACGATGTATTCTATGCGGCAATGCTTACTCTGTTTTATACAGAACGTGTGTCAAAGGCATATCGGATGATGCAGGTCCGTCAGCAGCTTGACCATCTGAGTCCTGAGATGGAGGGACTGAAAGAAGATATTGAGTTTTTCAGGAAAGCTGCGGATCATTATGAATTCCATCGGATAAAGGAGGCAGAACAGATCGTCAATGAGCTTCTGAAGAAATATCCGGGACATCCGGGATTTATGAAATTTAAGTGCAGGTTCCTGATGGAGGATGCGGGAGAGAACCGGATCGAAGCAGAACGTTTTCTTGATAAGGCTCTTAAAATGTTTCCTGAGGATGGTTATTTCCTGAAATATAAGGCAGATATCCTCTGGATGGATGGCGAGATGCAGAAAGCGGCAGAGCTTTATCTTCAGGTAAAGAATAAGACAACTAACGGAATTGTATGGATGGAGATGGACAGATTCTTCAGAGGATACAAATCTGAAATCCTGAAAAGTTGTGAAGAGCTTATTGCAAACCACAACAAGAAGGAGGCTCTCGCATTGATGGAGCTGTGGAGTCGTCTGATACCTGAGGATGATGATATCCAGGGAGCATTATATCTGGCAAAAACAGTGTGTGCACGTAGCAGAGCGAGATAGAGAAAGAAATCGGTGAAATCCGGCTGTGATCGGCACACAGATGATCACGCCAGTCAGTGTGGAGAAAAATCCGGGAAAAAGCAGAAAACAGATAAAATCAGATAGAACATCAGATGAAACATCGGCTGATGATGTGAATAAAAAAGTATCAGATCCGTCAGCAGAAACTGAAGAAGTTAAAGCGCCGGCGGATATACAGGTTAAAGTTTCAGAAGAACATAAGATGTACAGGAAAGCTCTTACAAGAGCATGGAAGCGGCTGGGGTATTCCGATGAGCTTGCAGAACTGCGCACCCAGATCATCTGTACAGGTGAGGAGAGCGAACTGGAGTGGCTTGCAGAACAGGTACGAAACCGTCAGTTCCGCAGAGAAGAGAAAGCCTGCGCTTATAAGCTGGTGGGTGATGTCAGGATGAAACAGGGACAGACCAGGGAGGCTTTTGCAAATTATAAGAAAGCACTGGAATATGAGATGCCTTCTTATGTAAGAACAGAGCTGTACCGTATTTTTATCAATGATCTGAACGATGGCAGCAGACAGGCGAAAAGCTTTGGAAAGAAGACGGATATTACAGTTGTGCTTGATAAATGGCTTGATAAATATGAAAGTATTGAAGATATTAAGAAGATCGTGCAGACTGTAACTGTTAAGTGACATCAATAGAAATGGAGTAAAGAGTTGAACAAAAAACAAAAGGTGATTTTATCATTATTACAGGAAATCGATGAAATATGCCGCCGGAATAAAATAGAATATTACCTCTCTCCACGACTGACACTCTGCGCAGTGGAAGGGCATCCTTTCCCACAGAATCCCATGTTTGGAGTTGTGCTGATGAAAACAGCGGATATGGAACGGTTCCGTCTGGCTGTGGATGAAGATCCAAGGGAAAAGAGAGCACTGGAATCCATGAAGAGCCACAAATGGTTCTCAGGATTTTATCTGAGATACACCAATACAGATACTCTGTGCCTGAATCTGGACAACACCAGAGACTACGCATTCCCGGGAATAGGAGTCAATATTTTTCCACTCAGAACGCCGGCAGCTTCTGTAAAAGCAGAACGCAGATTATCCAGAGATGAGAATGCATGGACAGAGCTCTGTCATATCAACTATGCAGAGAGAAATTTCAGGAGCAGGGTGAACCGTACAATTATGCGGCTGCAGTGCATGATAACCGGGCGCCAGGGACAGGCTGCACATTTGTATGACAGGCTTGTCAGATCCTGCCAGCAGCCCGGAGCAAATAAATATATCCTCAAAAGAAGAAAACAGACTACCATTTTCCCTGCAGAAATTTTTGCGGAGAGTAAACGTGTCACTCTGGAAGGTGCAGAACTCCAGGTTCCGGCAAAAACCGCAGAGTATCTTACCATAAGCTATGGAAAGAATTATAAAGATGCAAAGGAACCCCGCTATGTGACACCCATTGCGCTGGCAGTCAGTGCGAGGGTAAGCTATACACAGTTCTGGAAAGAATCCGGAAACTTTGAGAAATACTGTAAAGAGCGAATGAAAAATGCCCGCAAACTTGCCAGAAGCAGGCGGCACAAAGACTATTTCAATGAATGCTGGGATTATGTAGAGTTCTGTGGGGAGCGCCTGAATCTGAGTGTTTCTTATGAGAAGCAGAAAGACTACATTAAGAACTTGTATAAGAATGAAGATTATATGACACTTGAGAGGGTATTTCGTCCCTATTTCAAGATGATGCAGAAGAGTCTGCAGAAGAATGAACTCTTTGCAGAGGACGAAGAGATTTTTGACATCTATGTAGACGTACTGGAGAAAACAGGAAAGACAGTACAGAGAAGTAAGATCGGTACGCTGATCTGACGGGAGGAAAAATGAAGCTTTCAGATTATATTGTTACGTTTTTACAGAAAAAAGGAATCCGTCATTTCTTTGGATACCAGGGAACCATGATCGCACATCTGGTAGATTCCATTGAAAGAAATCCGGAGACAGAGAATCATTCCAGTTACAATGAACAGGGGGCAGCTTTCGCAGCCTGCGGATATGCACAGGCGAAGGAAGAATGTGCCTGCGCCTATGCTACCAGCGGACCGGGAGCCATCAACCTTCTGAGTGGTGTGGCAGATGCCTATTATGATTCCCTGCCTGTGATCTTTCTCACAGGACAGCTGAACACTTATGAGTATTCAGGAATCAAGGGGCTGCGTCAGCAGGGATTTCAGGAGACAGATATTGTGGCAATGGCGAAACCGATCACCAAATATGCTGTCCAGATACGAAACCCTGAGGACATTGTGGAGGAATTAAATAAAGCATACCATATTGCAACCACAGGACGCAGAGGACCGGTGCTTATCGACCTTCCCATGAATATTCAGAGAAGTGAAGTGGAGAACCCGGTCTATGATATGACTTTTGAGGACAAACACACAGATGTAGTCGCAGCACAGCAGGCGGCAGATACGATCCTGGAGGCACTGGAACAGGCAAAACGACCGGTGATCATGCTGGGCCATGGCGTGGACAGCAGCTTCAGCCAGCAGAAACTGATCCGCTTTGCACAGAAGAGACAGATTCCGATCATCACCAGCGTTCTGGCGAAATCAGTTCTGGGATACGACCATCCGCTGAATTTCGGGTGCATCGGCGGTGCCTATGGACACCGTTATGCAAATATGATCGCCAATGCAAAAAGCGATCTGCTTCTCTGCTTTGGCATTTCTCTGTGTACCAGGCAGATCGGAACCAAAGTACATGAATTTGCCAGAGGTGCAAAGATCATACGTATAGATATTGATCCATACAATCTTCAGAGAGATATCCATGAGAATGGTATCAATGAAGTGAAGCTGCAGGCAGAGACAGGTGCAGTAATCGATTGTCTTGCAAAAGCAGCAGCTCCGGATACAGAGGGGATCAGTGACTGGCTGAATGTCTGCACAGAGATTAAGGAAAATCTTCAGGCAGTTGATGATGCCACGCCGGAAAGATATCCGAACCGTATGATCGCAGACCTCAGTGATATGCTGGAGGATACCTCCGCGATCGCAGTGGATGTAGGACAGCATATGGTGTGGAGTTACCAGTCATTCAAGAATCATGAAGGACAGAAACTTCTCTTCTCCGGCGGACATGGAGCTATGGGCTACGGGCTTCCGGCAGCTATCGGAGCGTATTATGCAACCGGAAAACCGACCGCTGCATCTGCGGAGACGGTGCACTCCAGATGAATATCCAGGAACTGGAGTGGGTGAAGAGAGAGAATCTTCCTGTTAAGATCATGGTTATGAATAATGAAGCACTTGGCATGATCCGTCACCTGCAGAGAGATTATTTTGACTGTCTGTTCGCAGGAACACAGACGCTGCGGTTTTGCTTCCTGTAATTTCGCAGAGGTGGCAAAGGCTTACGGCATTCCCGCACTGAGAATGCTCTGCGATGCAGTCAGAGAAGAAGCACCGGAATTTCTGGAAGGGGAAGGCCCAAAACTTCTGGAAGTTATGCTGGAGCATGGAACTTTTGCATATCCCAAGACCTGTCTGGGTGAACCGATCCATAATCAGCAGCCATATGCACCGAAGGAAGTTTATGACAGACTGATGGAATTGTAGGAGTGAAGAATATATTTCGGTAATGTGGAATATATAAATATAGAAGGAATTTTTTTGCAGGCAGTCCGTTTTATGGAAGTGGGGAGACTCCCGCATGACAGAGAACAGATCTGTCTGTATTATAGATGAATAAAAAGAGGGAATATAAAATGAGCAAGGTAACAGTGATCACAGGCGGCACCTCCGGAATCGGACGCGGTATTGTGGAGAAGATACTGGCAAACTCAGCAGAAGATGATATGATCTTTGCCACTTACGCCCACAATGCATATAAAGCCAATGAATTCTGGGACAACCTGAAACCGGAAGACCAGGAGAAGCTTATTATTCTGAAAGCGGACATGTCTTCCTATGACGATATGATGAATTTCGTCGGAGAAGTAAAAGAGAAAGCAGGACATGTAGACTGGCTGATCAGCAATGCGGGAATCAGCACTTACGATAAATTTCAGGATTATATTTTCGAGGAATGGAATAATATCGTAAATACCAACCTGTCTGTACCTGTATTTATGATCAAAGAATTTATGCCTGTTATGACAGAAGGCGGAAGAGTACTCTTCATGGGTTCCTATGCAGGGCAGCAGGCATACTCCTCCTCTCTGGTATACGGCGTGACCAAGGCTGCCATCCACTTCCTTACCAAATCGCTGGTAAAGGAATTTGAGCCAAAAGGCATCACAGTCAATGCCATTGCCCCCGGTTCATCCAGACGCCCTGGCATGAGAACCGCACACCGGAAAGCTACGAACGCATCAACCGCAAGATCGCACTGCACAGATCGGTGAGATCAAAGACGTGGCAGATATGGCGTACAGTATACTTACCAATAACTACATGAATGGAAGTATTGTGGACATTCATGGTGGGTATGATTACTTCTGATAAAGTTAAAAAAAGAATCCCCGACAGATTTTTCTGGCAGAAACTTCGGTTTCTGGTGTTTCGGTTATTTTTCAGTTTGTAAATGTAACAATCTTATCATCATCCGCCACCTGAGATTTAGATTTATAGTCATTTTTCCAAACCTTACATTTGCTTTTGACAAAAGAAGAGTATTTCTTCTGTTTGACAATCTCTCCACAGGTCCATATAATGAAATACAAGACATAACTGCCAGTCTGTAGAAAGGACTGGCAGTATATGACTTTATCATAGGCAGAACGAGAGCGGAGGAGAGAAAGCTGCGTATGAAAAGATTTGATGATAAGAACGGCACAGATGATAAAAAGAAGCGAAAGCGGATTCTGTTTATGGCAGGACTGATTGCAGTGATTATCATCACAGCTGCCTTATTTTATTTTAACAGTTTTGTGATGAAAACAGAGAATTCCAGAGCCAGAGATTCTCTTCTGGAATGGACAGAGCAGAATGCAGCACTTGTCGGAAGCCGGATTGATATGTACTATGATCTTCTGGAGTGTGCGGCAGATTATATCAGTGATATGCCTTTAGATGAAGTACAGACAGAGGAGATGCTGAGGGAGAAATTTCACCGTCACACAGAGAAGTTTGATTCGCTGAAGATTATCAGTGAGGATGGCCACTGCGTGCAGGACGGACAGGCTTATTCCCTGAAAGAATACTTCCTGATGGCTATGTTAGGTAACAGGGGTCTGGCAGAAAATGGATATTCCTATGCAGATGGAGTGATATTGTCAGTACCTGTCAAAAATGAGGCACAGCAGATTAAGGGAGTGCTCTGTGGGACGCTTCCGTGCAGCAGTCTGGACGTATATGGAAAGGTAGACCGTAGAAAAGGATATGCAGGGCTTTTTGTGATGGATAATCATGGAAAATATATTGTGTCTGATGGCGGCAATGACACTTTTGGTAATGATTTCCTGAACTGGCTGGAGGGGCGTGAACTGAGTGTGCCGATTTCCGATATTAAGTCCCAGATGGACAGTGGATTCCGATATTACTTTGCGATTTCAGATGAAGATGGAGATTATATGGTGACTGTGGCACCTGTGGACGGTACGAAGCTGTTTGCGGTAACAATGGCTGATAACAGGTATATTCATCAGGCAGGACTCAGATACCGGATATGGGTATTTGTGATTACTCTGGTGATCATCCTGAGTCTTATAGCAGTTATTGGAGTTTATCTGTATTTCCGTCGTGAGGACAGGATTGCTATCCGCAATCTGAACCGTCAGCTCACGCTGAATGAGGAAACTTACCGCATCACAGCAAGGGAGAGTGATCTGTGCGTTTTTACCTATGATGTGGAAACAGAGCAGATACAGTTTTTGAATGACAAGTATCAGAATCTGGGGCTGGATCAGTCAGAACTCAGCGTACCGGTTCTGCTTCGGAAAATCAGAGAGATCAATCCGGAAACCTGTTCTGTAATCAGGGATATATTTGCCAGGGCAGATTCTGCTGAAGCTTTGCATTCACAGAAGGTGAAGGTGTGGGCAGGAGGACGTATGCGGTATCTGCAGGTCAAGACTACGAATCTGTACGATGAATCGGGAAAAGTGTCCCGTATGGTCGGCAGTATCGAGGATGTTACGGATATGGAGAATGATATGCTCAAGCTTCAGAAGGAGGCAAGGACGGATCTTCTGACAGGTGCCATGAACAGGGCAGCGGGCACATCTGCCATAAACCGGATGCTTGTGCAGGAACTTCATCCGGGATGTGTAAATACTTTTGCTATTGTGGATCTGGATAATTTCAAAACGCTCAATGATGTCATGGGACATATGTGGGGAGACAGGGCTCTCTGCGAGGTTGTCCTGATCATGAAGAAGCATTGCAGGGCTCAGGACATCGTCTGTCGTCTGGGCGGTGATGAGTTTGTGGTATTTCTGCCGGATATGACCAGGGAAGCGGCGGAGGAGAGTCTGCGTATACTTTCTGCGAAGCTGCATATTGATTATGTGAAAGAAAACCTGGAGGTAATGATCTCCGCATCTATGGGGATTGTTTTCTCAGATGGAAGAGATATCACTTTCCAGGACCTGTATGAGGAGGCAGACGGATGTCTGTATCAGGTGAAACGTACCTTCAAGGGTTCCTATCATATTTCAGACAGAGCCGACCGGGAAAAGGCAGATTAGGAAAGTTCCTGTAAAAAATATGCGATGAAATATAAGCATAAATAATAAGAAAAGACTTGACTTAGGCATGCCATGTGTGATAAACTTGACAAGCGACATGGAAGTTAGGTCTTTTTTTTATGCCCGAAAAGATGACGGATACATCGTCCGGCATGAGGAAAATGACCATGCAAATGAAAACACTGGAGGTGGAAGTTGTGCGCGTTAAGATTACATTAGCATGTACCGAGTGCAAGCAGCGTAACTACAATATGACTAAGGAGAAAAAGAACCATCCTGAGAGAATGGAAACTCAGAAATATTGTAAGTTCTGCCGCAAACACACTCTGCATAAGGAAACAAAGTAATCCAAGGTAACTGGACGAAACAGTTACTCACAGAGAATTGTGAGGTCAGGCTATGCAAGGAAATGAAAAATCTGCTGGCAAGAGCCAGAAGAAGAGTTGGTTTCAGGGACTTCAGTCAGAATTCAGGAAGATTGTCTGGACAGACCGCAATGAACTGATTAAGCAGACTATCGTGGTAGTTTGCGTGTCGATCGTGCTTTGCGTACTGATCAGCGTCATGGATTCATTTATTCTCGAAGGCATTAATCTTTTAATGAAATAAGGATAAGGTGATTGTATGTCAGAAGCGAAATGGTATGTTGTTCATACTTATTCCGGGTATGAGAACAAAGTAAAAGTCGATATTGAAAAAACCATCGAAAACAGACACCTGGAAGACCAGATCCTTGAAGTTCGTGTTCCGCTGCAGGAAGTGGCTGAGCTGAAAAACGGGGCTCTGAAACAGGTTCAGAAGAAAATGTTTCCTGGCTATGTACTTCTCAACATGGTTATGAATGACGATACATGGTATGTTGTCCGTAACACCAGAGGTGTGACAGGCTTCGTTGGACCAGGGTCCAAGCCGGTACCGTTGACCGAGGAAGAGATGCTTCCTCTTGGTATCAAGAAAGAGGAAATTCAGGTCGATTTCGCAGAGGGTGATACAGTTGTTGTCACAGGCGGTGCCTGGAAAGATACCGTTGGTGTTATCACTGCCCTTAATGTGCAGAAACAGACAGCAACGATCAATGTTGAACTTTTCGGCCGCGAAACGCCGGTAGAAATTAGTTTCGCAGAAATCAAACAGATGTAACAAGCAAAGGTAACAATATCGTGGGAGGGACCATAAACCCCCGCCAATACCACATAGGAGGTGCCGAAAAATGGCAAAGAAAGTAACAGGATATATCAAATTACAGATTCCGGCTGGTAAAGCAACTCCAGCACCACCTGTAGGTCCAGCTCTTGGACAGCACGGTGTAAATATCGTTCAGTTCACAAAAGAGTTCAATGCAAGAACAGCAGATCAGGGAGACTTAATCATTCCTGTAGTTATCACTGTTTATGCAGACAGAAGTTTCAGCTTCATAACCAAAACTCCGCCGGCTGCAGTTCTTCTTAAGAAAGCTGCTAAGATCAAATCCGGTTCCGGCGTACCGAACAAGACAAAAGTTGCTAAGGTTACTAAAGCTCAGGTTCAGGAAATCGCTGAACTTAAGATGAAAGACTTAAATGCAGCATCCCTTGAAGCAGCTATGAGCATGATCGCTGGTACTGCAAGAAGTATGGGAATCGAAGTAGTTGATTAATTTTAATATTAAATAGTAAGTGGGAGGGCGTTCCCCGCAAATACCACAGGAGGTTATAGAAATGAAACGAGGAAAGAAATACGTGGAAGCTGCTAAAGCAGTAGACCGCGCTACATTATATGATACCGCAGAAGCTATCAGCTTAGTTAAAAAAGCTGCAGTTGCTAAATTTGACGAAACTATCGAAGTTCATATCCGTACAGGCTGCGATGGACGTCATGCAGACCAGCAGATCCGTGGTGCAGTAGTTCTGCCACATGGTACTGGTAAAAAAGTTCGTGTTTTAGTATTCGCTAAAGATGCTAAAGCTGAAGAAGCAAAAGCAGCAGGTGCTGAATTCGTAGGAGCTGAGGATCTTATTCCGAAGATCCAGAACGAAGGATGGTTAGACTTTGACGTTGTTGTTGCAACTCCAGATATGATGGGTGTTGTAGGTCGTCTTGGTCGTGTACTTGGACCGAAAGGTTTAATGCCAAACCCGAAAGCTGGTACAGTAACAATGGACGTTACTAAAGCAGTTCACGATATCAAAGCAGGTAAGATTGAGTACCGTCTTGATAAAACCAACATCATTCATGTTCCGGTTGGTAAAGCATCCTTTACAGAGGAACAGTTAAGCGACAACTTCCAGACGCTGATCGATGCTATCGTTAAGGCTAGACCAAGCACACTGAAAGGTCAGTATTTAAAGAGCGTTGTTATTGCTCCGACAATGGGACCTGGTGTGAAGATCAACCCGATGAAATTAGCATAATAGATTTTAGCAATTTAAGACTCCCGGGGATTCTCCGGGGGTCTTTTTTGCGTTTCTTTTTGGTGTGGCGGGTATGGGGACGCGCAGGAAATATTTGTTTTCTGATACGGCTGCGGAGGCAGGAATACTAAGCTTCCGGGAATTTTGCGTTATGCCGGAA
>ENA-OQCE01000852-OQCE01000852.1-human-gut-metagenome-genome-assembly--contig:-NODE-852-length-14200-cov-12.392738_pt1 | contig 14200 bp, 19 predicted proteins | sample MGYA00242495_ERZ504572 | MGnify/ENA primary metagenome ERZ504572 (study PRJEB26092, sample SAMD00036228) | human gut metagenome | host: Homo sapiens | study: EMG produced TPA metagenomics assembly of...
CGCCTTGGTCAGCTTCCGGCCGAGTCCGCCAAGCTGCTCGCCGCGCGGCATCGCCGAGCCCCGCGTGATCGAGTCCGTCGAGGCCGGTCAGCTCGTCGTCCTCACCGACCACAACGAGTCTGCCCAGTCCGTCGCCGGCTTAAGGACGCCACGGTCTTTGGCGTTGTCGATCATCACCGCATCGGCGACTTCGAGACCGCCGGCCCGCTGCATTACATCTGCCTGCCCTGGGGCTCCAGCTGCACCATCGTCACCAAGCTCGCCGGCGTGCTCGGCGTTGAGCTTTCCGACGTCCAGGCCAAGCTGCTGCTCTCGGCCATGATGACCGACACGCTCATGCTCAAGAGCCCCACCACCACCGATGTCGACCGCGCTGTCGCCGCCAAGCTCGGCGAGCAGGTGGGTGTCGACCCGGTCAAGTTTGGCATGGAGTCTTCCTCACCCGTCCGTCCGGCTCCTTCACCGCAGCCGAGATGGTCGCAACGACATCAAGATGTTCGAGCCCGCCGGCAAGAAGCTGCTCATCGGCCAGTACGAGACCGTCGACAAGAGTCGTGCGCTCGGCATGATCGACGAGATTCGCGAGGCCATGCGCGCCTACGCCGCGAGAAGGGTGCCGATGGCATTGTCCTGTGCATCACCGACATCATGGAGGAGGGCTCGCAGGTCCTGCTCGAGGGCGAGACCGAGGCCGCTCAGAAGGGCCTGGGCATTGCCGACGAGCACGACGGCGTCTGGATGCCGGGTGTCCTCTCCCGTAAGAAGCAGGTCGCTGCCCCCATCATGGCCGCCTGCTAGGTTTAGTTGACCAAACGCCACGACCGGATCGCGGACGTCCCGCGCTCCGGTCGTTTTTTGTGCACGGCGCCGCGTCGTCTCTTGGACAGGCGTGCCCGTGCCGTTGAGCAAATAATGTTCAACCTGTGGTTCCGCTTTTCGGCCACGCCTGCGTGCTTGTCGTGCAGGGTAGGCTAGATGCAAGCGTAATACGTTAGAGCGCGGCGCCGCCATTTGGGCGGGCCGTGCTTTTTTAAGACGGGAGCTTTCCCGTGAAAGGAGCCGCCCATGGCAGCAACTGAGCAGCTGTTCAACGTTCGTGAGCGCAAGCGCTTTGAACGTCACGACATTTGGGAGCGCATCGCCGAGAACGGCACGATTTCCGCCGCCGTCATGGTCTTCGCCGCTATCGCCGCCGTTATCTGCGCCAACACCGATGCCTACGAGGCCATCCATCACTTTTTGGAGACCCCGCTGTATGTGGGCCTGGGCAACCTTACGGCTGGTCTCACCGTTGAGCTTTTCGTCAACGACTTCCTCATGGCGATTTTCTTTTTGTTGGTGGGCATTGAGCTTAAGTACGAGATGACGGTCGGCGAGCTCAAGAATCCGCGTCAGGCCATGCTTCCCATGTTGGCGGCGGTGGGCGGCGTCGTCGTTCCCGCCTGCATCTACCTGATCTTTAACCATGCCGGCGCCCGCAACGGTTGGGCCATCCCCATGGCAACCGATATTGCCTTTGCGCTGGGCGTGCTGTCGCTTTTGGGCAACCGCGTTCCCAACGGCGTGCGCGTGTTCTTCTCGACGCTCGCTATCGCCGACGACCTGATCTCCATCGCCGCCATCGCCATCTTCTACGGTCAGAGCCCCAATCCGTTTTGGTTGGGCGCCGCCGCGCTTGTGACCTGCGCGCTCGTGTGGCTCAACAAGACGCAGCATTACCGCCTTGCCCCGTATTCGGTACTGGGGCTGCTGTTGTGGTTCTGCATGTTCAAGAGCGGCGTACATGCCACGCTTGCTGGCGTCATCCTGGCCTTCACCATTCCGGCCAAGTGCGGCGTCAAGCTCGATAGTCTCACCGATTGGCTGGGCGAGTGCCTGCCGCTGCTCGATGACCGCTACGACGACGAGGCACACATCCTGGGCCAGCATGACTTTACCGTCTCGACTACCAAGGTCGAGCGCGTCATGCACCGCGTGACCCCGCCGCTTATCCGCATGGAGCGTCTGATCTCCACGCCGGTCAACTTTGTGATCCTGCCGATCTTTGCGTTCGTAAACGCTCAGGTTCGTTTAGTGGGCGTGGACATGAGCACGCTGCTCACCGATCCGGTGACGCTCGGCGTGTACTTTGGCATGCTGCTGGGCAAGCCGATCGGCATCTTTGGTATGACGTTTGCCCTGGTTAAGCTTAAGCCTGCGAGCTGCCGCACAATGTCAACTGGCACATGATTGCCGGCGTGGGCATTCTGGGCGGTATCGGCTTTACCATGTCGATTCTCATCAGCGGCCTTGCCTTCCCGACGGCCCAGTTTGAGGTTCTTGCAGCCAAGGCCGCTATTCTCGCCGGTTCGGTCACCGCAGCCGTGCTCGGCATGATCTACATGAGCGTGGTCTGCAAGCATCCCTCGCCCAAAGACGAGTAAGAGCGCGAAAACCGGCTCCAGAACCGATTCGGGCGCGTCCAAAATGCGGATTCTGGCGGTGCTTGCCGCCTGCCAGACACGCCAGTGGTCAAAAAACGCCGTTTGTGAGTACTGTCACAAACGGCGTATCATTTTAGGTGCGGAAAATAATGAACAAAGTTATAAGAACTGTACGTTAATGAGTGACCATCGACTTCCAATTTGGCGCTAGCTGACGGTGATTAGGAAGTTTCAAGTCGAGTTTTGCCGATTTCGACCAAAAATCGCTGCTACTAAAAAGGTAACAGTACTCATATTTGCCCTTTTTTGGCCACAAGCCCTAAAACAAGCCTCGCCAAGGTCGGGAAGCGGGCCAAATCGCCGGCCTCGAGGCTTATTCCACCGTTCCGTAGACGGCGCCCCAGCCGTGGGCGGCCAAGGCGGAGTTGAGCTGGTCGCAGAGTGACTGGCGGTCGTAATAGCCGGGCGGTAGCAGGTTGACGATTTCCATGAGATCGGGCGCCAGGTCCAAGATTTCGGCCTGTACGATCAGGTCCAGGCGGTCGATGGCATGGCGGTCGTAAAACAGCCCGTCGACCAGGCGCTGCAGGTCGCCGAATTCCTCGGCCCTAAACGATCCGTACTCCATAGTGCCTCCTTGGGCGCCCCACGCCGCCATGCGCGGCGATTCGTAATTCATTGCGATGAACTTAATCTATCACGCTTCATACCGTTGTGGCGGTGGCGGTCTATACTTAGACGAACTGCAACGTACCGCTTCGCGAAAGGTCGCACCCATGCAGACGATCTACCAGAAGATGGAAACCACCGAACTCGATGCCGCCATCGAGCGCTCAAAGCCGAGGTCGCCGAGGTCAAGGCCAAGGGCCTGGCGCTCGACATGGCCCGCGGCAAGCCGTCGCCCTCCCAGGTGGACATCTCTCGACCTATGCTCGATATCCTCAATGCCGATGCCGATCTGCACGACGGCAACGTCGACTGCTCCAACTACGGCTGCTTTGAGGGCATTCCCTCGGCACGCAAGCTAGCGGGGGAGTTCCTGGGGTGCCCTGCCGAGCAGACGCTCGTGCTGGCTCGTCGAGTTTGCTGATTGAGCATGACATCGCCGGTATGTTCTGGCGTTGCGGCTCGTGCGGCAGCGAGCCCTGGGACGCCTACGAGGCCGCGCACGACGGCAAGAAGGTCAAGTTCCTGTGCCCCGTTCCCGGCTACGATCGCCACTTTGGCATCACCGCCGACTTGGGCATCGAGAACGTCCCCGTCGCGATGACCGACAACGGCCCCGACATGGACGAGGTTGAGCGCCTGGTTGCCGCCGACGATTCCATCAAGGGCATCTGGTGCGTGCCCAAGTATTCCAACCCCACGGGCATCACCTTTAGCGAGGACACTGTGCGCCGCCTGGTCGAGATGCCCACGGCCGCGCCCGATTTCCGCATCTTTTGGGACAACGCTTACTGCGTGCACGACCTGTACGACGAGACCGACGAGCTCGCAAATATCTTTGACCTCGCTCGCGCGGCGGGCACCGAGGATCGCGTGGTGGCCTTTGCCTCGACGTCCAAGATCACCTTCCCGGGCGCCGGCATCGGCTTTATTGGTGCGAGCCCCGCGGTTATCGCCGAGTTCTCCAAGCGCCTGAAGGCCGGCCTCATCAGCGCCGACAAGCTCAACCAGCTGCGTCACGTGCGTTTCCTTCCCACCATCGAGGCGGTCAAGGAGCACATGAAAAAGCATGCCGAGTTCCTGCGCCCGCGCTTTGAGGCCGTTGAGCGTAAACTCACCGAGGGCTTGGGCAACACGGGTTGCGCCACTTGGACTCATCCCCATGGCGGCTACTTTGTGAGTTTCGATGGCCCCGAGGGCTCGGCCCAGAAGGTCGCCGCGCTTTGTGCCGACCTGGGCGTCAAGCTCACGCCGGCTGGTGCCACCTGGCCTTATGGCAAGGATCCGCGCGACACCAACATCCGCATCGCGCCGAGCTATCCCACGGTCGAGGACCTGGAGGCCGCGCTCGATGTGCTGGTGCTGGCTGTCAAGCTCGTCGCTGCCGAGCTTGCGCGTGCCGAGCGCGCCTAACGCGTAGGGCCCCGCAAGTCCGCGCCTAGTACTATCCGCACTTTCGATACGTAAAGGAGCGTATACATGGATTTGGGTATTTCCACCAACCCCACGCCAGAGCTCTACACCATTAAGGTGACCGGTGAGATCGATATCTCTAACGCCGATAGCCTGCGCAATGCCATCGACCTGGCGCTCGAGCAGCCACTGAGGCCGTTGAGCTCGATTTTGCCAGGTGAGCTACATCGATTCGACGGGCATTGGCGTGCTTGTGGGCGCCGCACACCACGCAGCTGATCATGGTAAGCGTTTTAGCTGCGTCAACGTGCAGCCCCCGGTGATGCGCGTGGTTCAGCTGTTGGGCGTCGACCAGGAGATTTCGATCACCGCTGCATAATCTTTGCCCCCAAAAGGGCGTGCCGTTTGGCATATGTTTGTGATGCGCTCGGACGTTTTGGCGTCCGGGCGCTATACTTGACCGAATGAATAGACGAGTTCCGGCCGAATGGCGCGGTGCGGGCTCGACTCACATCGAGCCTTGGAGGTATGTGTGTTTGGTATTGGAGAGGGTGAGCTCGCGATCATCGTGGTCTTCGGCTTTTTGCTGTTTGGCCCGGATAAGCTCCCGCAGATGGGCCGCACGATCGGCCGTGCCATCCGTCAGTTCCGCGAGACGCAGGAAAAGATGACGGCCGTTGTTCAGTCCGAGATTATCGATCCGGTGAGCGAGGCCGCGTCGGCCCCGGTCAAGCCCAAGAAGGCCGCTGCGACCGACGACGATTCCGATGCGGACGAGGATGCCGCCGAGACGGCAGCGCCCGCCAAGAAGGAGACCTTTGCCGAGCGTCGCGCCCGTCTTGCTGCCGAGAAGGCCGCAAGCGAGGTGCTGCTGAGGGCGAAGGCGCTGTTGATGAGCCGAGGTACAGAGCCTGCTGCTGCCGTCGAGCCCGAGCCTGCTGCAGAGCCCGAGCCCGAGCCGGCAGAGCCCACGACGGCTGACCTCTACGCCCGTCGTCCCCGCAAACGCAAGGCCGTCGTCGACCAGCTCGCTCGCGAGCTCGAGGTCGAGGACGATGCCGAGGCTGCTGCCGCCGACGCCCGAAGGGAGGCGATGAGTAATGCCGATCGGACCTGCGCGTATGCCGCTCTTCGATCACCTGGGAGAGCTCCGTCGCCGCCTGACCATCGTGGTCGTGTCGGTGTTTGCCGCCGCCATCGTGCTGTACTTTGCCACGCCCGTGGTGCTCGATATCCTCGAGGATCCCATCCGCTCGTTTGTGCCGGACGGTAAGTTCTACATCACCACCACGCTCGGCGGTTTTGGCCTGCGCTTCTCGCTGGCCATCAAGATGGCCGTGGTCATGTGCACGCCCATGATCATCTGGCAGATTCTGGCATTTTTCCTGCCGGCACTGCGCCCCAACGAGCGCAAATGGGTCGTACCCACGGTGCTCGCCTCGACGGTGCTGTTCTTCCTGGGCGCCATCTTCTGCTACTTCATCATTATCCGGCGGGCTTTGAGTGGCTCATCGGCGAGACCTCGGCTGTCGCTACGGCGTTGCCCGATCTGGAGAACTACGTCAACATGGAGCTGCTCTTTATGATCGGCTTTGGTGTGGCGTTTGAGCTGCCGCTCATCATCTTCTACCTGTCCGTTTTCCACATCGTGTCCTATGCGGCCTTCCGCAGCGCCTGGCGCTACGTGTACGTAGGCCTGCTCGTGGGTTCGGCTGTGATCACGCCCGACGGCTCGCCCGTTACGCTGGGTCTCATGTATGGCGCCCTGCTCTCGCTCTACGAGATTTCGCTCGCCATCGCTCGCGTGGTCATTACCGCGCGCGAGGGTAAGGAGGGCCTGTTCGTGAGCCGTCTGGACCTGTTCTCGGACGACGAGGACGACGAGGAGTAAATCGGTATGCACGAGGTTGGCATTGTCAACGGCATACTCGATACAGTGATTCGCGCGGCGCGTGGGGCGGGGGCCTCGCGCGCCGTTTTGGTAACGCTGCGTATCGGGGATATGACCGAAGTTGTGCGCGAGGCGCTCGACTTTGCGTGGGAGACGTTTCGCGACGAGGACCCGCTCACGCGCGGCTGCGAGCTTGCCGTGGAGGAGGTCCATCCACAAAGCGAGTGCCTGGACTGCGGCGAGGTTTTCGACCACGACCGTTTCCACTGTCGCTGTCCCCAGTGTGGCGGCGCCAACGTGCGCCTGCTGCACGGCCGCGAGCTCGATATCGCAAGTATCGAAATCGAAACCCCCGACGATTAGCCGCTAGCCATCTAATGATGGGGTATAAAGGGGCCAAAGTAAGGAGCGCTAAGTATGGCCGAGAAAACGATTGATATCGCGTCGCCGATCCTGTCGCGCAACGAGCGCTTGGCAGATCAGCTGCGTCAGCGATTTAATGAGGCAGGCACCTTCGTGATCAATGTGCTGTCGAGCCCCGGCTCGGGTAAGACCACCACGATTCTGGGCACCAACGAGCGCCTGCGTGACAAGGCCGGCCTACGCTGTGCCGTCATCGAGGGCGATATCGCCTCGGATGTCGACGCCATCACCATGAAGGAAGCCGGCATGCCCGCCATCCAGATCAACACGGGCGGTCTGTGCCACCTCGAGGGCAACATGATCATGGAGGCTGTCGATGCCTTCGACCAGGCTGTGGGTCTGGAGAACATCGACGTCATCTTTATCGAAAACGTGGGTAACCTGGTCTGCCCGGTCGACTTTGACCTGGGCGAGAACCTGTCCATCATGATTCTCTCGGTGCCCGAGGGCGACGACAAGCCCATCAAGTATCCGGGCATCTTCCAGCACGCCGGCGCGCAGCTGCTCAACAAGGTCGACGTGGCCCCGGCTTTCGATTTTGACATGGATAGGTATACTAAGACACTCGATGACCTCAATCCGCAGGCGCCGCGGTTTGCCGTGAGCGCGCGCAAGGGCGAGGGCATGGATGCCTGGTGCGATTGGCTCATCGGGCAGATTGAGCAAGCAAGGGCGTAAGTCGGCCGCCATACGGGCGGGCGTAGCCGCAGAGATACGAGATAGGAGCCTCTTTTGAAGCTCATCATCGCCGAGAAAAACGACGCCGCGCGTCAGATCGCCGAGCGTCTGTCCACGGGCAAACCCAAAAAGACAAGGTGTACAACACCGCCATCTACCGTTTTGAGTGGAAGGGCGAGGAGTGCGTGACCATCGGCCTTGCCGGTCACATCCTGGCGCCCGATTTTTGCGACAGCGTGCTGTTCGATAAAAAGCTGGGTTGGTATTCGGTGACCGAGGACGGCGAGATGTTGCCGGCCGATATGCCGATGGCCTGGCCCGCCCGCCGTACGACACCAAGCGCAAGCCGTTCCTTGCCGATGGCATTTCCATCAAGGGCTGGAAGCTCGAGAGCCTGCCTTACCTCACCTGGCGCCGTCATTAAGCTACCGGCCGAGAAGGAGCTCATTCGTTCGCTCAAGAACCTGGCTAAGAAGTCCGACAGTGTCATCATCGCCACGGACTTCGATCGCGAGGGCGAGCTGATTGGTTCGGACGCCCTCAACAAGGTGCGTGAGGTTGCGCCCGACTTGCCGGTCGCCCGCGCCCAGTACTCTTCGTTTACCAAGGCCGAGATCACGCACGCCTTCGATAATCTCGTCTCGCTCGATCAGAACCTGGCCGACGCCGGCGAGAGCCGTCAGCACATCGACCTTATCTGGGGTGCGGTGCTCACGCGCTATCTGACGCTCGCCAAGTTCGGCGGCTTTGGCAACGTGCGCTCCGCCGGCCGCGTGCAGACACCGACGCTTGCCCTGGTGGTCGAGCGCGAGCGCGAGCGCATGGCGTTTGTGCCCGAGGACTATTGGCAGATTCGCGGCATGGGTGCCGCGCAGGGCGCTGCCGAGGACGATCGCTTTAAGATCGCGCACAAGACAGCGCGTTTTACCGACAAAGATGCTGCCGAGACGGCGTATGGTCACGTTGACGGCGTCAAGACGGCGACCGTTGCCGCGGTGACCAAGCGCTCGCGTAAGCAGCAGCCGCCCACGCCGTTTGCGACGACCTCGCTGCAGGCTGCCGCCGCGGCCGAGGGCATCTCGCCTGCGCGTACCATGCGCATCGCCGAGTCCCTCTACATGGCCGGTCTCATCAGCTACCCGCGTGTTGACAATACCGTGTACCCTGCGACGCTCGATCTGGGCGCCGTGGTGAGCGACCTGGCAAAGATTAACCCGGCGCTGGCGCCCGTGTGCAAAAAGGTGCTCGCCGGTCCCATGAAGCCCACGCGCGGCAAGGTCGAGACCACCGACCACCCGCCTATCTATCCCACGGGCGAGGGCGATCCGTCCACGCTCGACGGCGGCCAGCGCAAGCTCTACGACCTCATTGCCCGCCGCTTCCTGGCAACGCTCATGGGGCCCGCGACCATCGAGAACACCAAGCTCGAGCTCGACGTCAACGGCGAGCCGTTCGTGGCCTCGGGCGACGTGCTCGTGACTCCGGGCTTCCGCGAGGCGTATCCGTACGGACTCAAGCGCGATGAGCAGATGCCGCCGCTGGAGCAGGGTGATACGGTCGACGTGTTCGACATGAAGCTCGAGGCCAAGCAGACCGAGCCGCCCGCGCGCTACAGCCAGGGCAAGCTCGTGCAGGAGATGGAGAAGCGCGGCCTGGGCACCAAGTCCACGCGCGCGAGCATCATCGAGCGCCTGTACGCCGTGCGCTACCTCAAAAACGATCCCGTGGAGCCGAGTCAGCTGGGTATCGCCATTATCGATGCACTGTCGCAGTTTGCCCCGCGCATCACGAGCCCCGATATGACCAGCGAGCTCGACGGCGACATGACCCGCGTGGAGCGCGGCGAGGACACCGAAGAGCATGTCGTGACGCACTCGCGTGCGCTGCTGGCCGGCGTGCTCGACGAGCTGCTCAAGCATACGCAGGAACTGGGCGACGCCATCAGCGACGCCGTCACGGCCGATGCGCGCGTGGGCACTTGCCCCAAGTGCGGCAAGGACCTGGTTATGAAGACGAGTGCCAAGACCCGTGGCAGCTTTATCGGCTGCATGGGCTGGCCCGACTGCGACGTGACCTATCCGGTGCCGAGCGGCGTCAAGGTGAGCCCGCTCGAGGGCGAGGCGGCCGTGTGCCCCGAGTGCGGCGCGCCGCGCATTAAGTGCCAGCCGTTCCGCCAGAAGGCCTTCGAGATTTGCGTGAACCCCACGTGCCCCACCAACTACGAGCCGACCTTAAGGTGGGCGAGTGCAAGGTGTGCGCCGAGGCCGGACGCCATGGCGACCTGATTGCGCACAAGAGCGAGAAGAGCGGCAAGCGCTTTATCCGCTGCACCAACTACGATGACTGCGGCGTGAGCTATCCGCTGCCGGCGCGCGGTAAGCTCGAGGCGACGGGTGAGACCTGCCCCGAGTGCGGCGCCCCCATCGTGGTGGTCAACACGGCGCGCGGTCCGTGGCGCATCTGCGTGAACATGGACTGCCCGACCAAGGAGAAGAAGCCCGCCCGCGGCCGCAAGACCACGACTAAGGCGAGCACGGCGAAGAAGACCACGGCGACAAAGAAGACTGCTGCCAAGAAGACGATCGCCAAAAAGACGACGGCCAAGAAGTCGACTACCAAAAAGACCGCTGCCGACAAGTAGCCGCACGGTCGAGACATCACCTAAAACAAAAACGAGCGAGGACCTCAAAATCCTCGCTCGTTTTTTTATCTGGCAGTTAGGGACGTTCCTTTTCTGCCGGCAGTTTAGGAACGTCCCTAAGTGCCGGCTCGGGAACGACAAAGCGCTAGTTCACTTCGACGGGTTTGGCGCCGGAATAGCGCTCCTCAAAGTCTAGGCGGTACTTATTGTCATTGGTGCCCGCCACGTTGTCGCGCGACAGCGGCGCCACGATCTCATTCTTGTGGTCCGCAGGCTTGGCGTATTTCAGGCTGATCTCCCAGGCATCACAGATTGCGTCAATGCGGTGATCCAGGTCGTCGTACAGGGCGATGATATCCTTCCAGGAGCTGTAGTTCTTGGAGCTCGTCGGGACGTCCAGGTCCTCGACGATGTCGTAATACTGCTCGATGGTGTCCTCCGTGCGCTCGGCGACGTCGGCGAGATTTTGACGGGTGGTTCGATCCTCTTCCAGATAGTTGCCGTTGAAGTTCTGCGCGCAGCCACGGACCTGGCTGTCGAGATCTTCGAGCAGGTCGTAGTATTCGCTCAGGCGACGGTAGAGGTTCTGCTCGGAGAGCGTTGCTTCGCCGCCATCCTCGTCGTCATCGTCATCATCGTCGTACAGGCTGTTGGGATTGCCGAGAGGCTTTAGGTCATCGTCGTCGACGTCATGGTGCAGCTTAGCTACCTCGGCAGTCGTCTGCGTGGCGGCGTTGTCGAACGGTCTGATCGCAAAGAAGATGACCAGGGCGATGATGATCGCCACCAGCACAACGATAACGGCGATAAGCGGCCCGGTGCCGCTCTTTTTGGGAGCGGGGGTCTGTGGCGAAGCGGGCGCGTATGCGGGAGCCGGCTGCTGTTGGGGCGAGCCGCTCGCGACGGGTATGCGCTGCGTGGTCTCGACGGCCTCGGTCCTTGCGGCGGGGTCGGGGCTATAGGCGAGGGGGTCGTCCGCCTTGGCTTGCGGCGTATCAAGGGAGCCGGTCTGCTCAAAAGCGGGCTGGCTATCGCTCGCGGCTGTTTGCTCAACGGGTGCACCGCACGAGGTGCAGAACTTGGCATTATCTTCAAGAAGCTTGCCGCACGAGGCGCAATACCGAGACATTGCCACTCCTTTCGCCACATTTCAATGCAATACGACGATTATACCCACTGCCCCAAGAAGCCGGCAGTTAGGGACGTTCCTTATCTGCCGGCAGTTTAGGAACGTCCCTAACTGTCGGCTAATCGTTGGGGTGCGCCGGACGCTGGGGTATCATGGCTTGGTTGATATATCTGCATTTACGCGCCTTGTAGGAAGGGGCTGCGCCCATGGCTTTTGAGCCCGCTCAACATAGCTTCATTACGCTCGAGGGCGTCGATGGCGCCGGCAAGTCCACGCAGGCGCGCCTGATAGCCCGCGCGCTCGAACTCGCTGGCTATCAGGTTGTGAGCCTGCGCGAGCCGGGCGGCACTGCCATCAGCGAAAAGATTCGCGCCCTGCTGCTCGACCCTGCCAACACGACGATGGGCGATACCTGCGAGCTGTTGCTCTACGAGGCTGCGCGTGCCCAGCTGGTGCACGAGGTCATCGCGCCCGCCCTCGCTGCCGGCAAGGTGGTCCTGTGCGATCGCTTCTACGATTCCACGACCTGCTACCAGGCATTTGCCGATGGGCTCGACCGCCAGATGGTGCGCGACGCCAACAACCTGGCCGTCGCGGGAACGCACCCGGCGCTCACGCTCGTCTACCACATCACGCCCGAGCAGGCGGCGCTGCGTATGGCCGCCCGTGGTGCGGCAGATCGCGTGGAGGCCAAGGGCATGGCCTTCCAAGAGCGTGTCTACCAGGGATTTTGCGCCATTGCCGCCGAGGAGCCAAACCGCGTAAAGCTCATCGACGCCACTACGACCGTCGAGGAAGTCTTCGAGAAGACGGTCGAGCAGGTTCGTGCCTACGGCCTCGATATTTCCCAGGACGCCGTCGCCGCCGCGCTTGCCCAGGAGGCCGAGTAGCATGGCCCCCGCGCAGACAAGCCTGCTGGCCAAGCTCGACACCCAAGAGCGCGTGCGCGACTTTTTGACCAGTGCCGTTCGCCAGCGGTCGCGCATCGCACGCCTACCTGTTTTTGGGCGCGCCCGGCGCGGGCAAGCTCGACGCCGCGTGGGCGCTCGCCCAAGCCTTCCTGTGCGAGCAGGATGGCTGCGGCGCATGCGACAGTTGCGTGCGCGTTGCTCGCCATACGCACCCCGACGTGCACTATTACACGCCCGAGAGCGCCACGGGCTACCTCATCGCCCAGACCCGCGAGCTGCTCGATGACGTGCCTCTGGCGCCCATTCGTGCCAAGGCCAAGGTCTACATCATCGACCGTGCCGAGCAGCTGCGCGCCAACACCGCCAACGCGCTGCTCAAAACACTCGAGGAACCGCCCGAGGGCGTTATGTTTATCTTGCTGGGCACCTCGCAGACGTGATGTTGCCCACCATCGTGAGCCGCTGCCAGTGCGTGCCGTTTCGGCTGGTGTCGCCCGCCGTGGCCGCGCGTGCCGTGAGCCGCGCTACCGGTCAGGACCCTGCGCGTTGCCGCATGGCCGTCGCCGTAGCGGGAAGCCCCACGCGTGGCATCGAGTTCCTCAAGAGCGCCGAGCGCCAGGATGCTCGCCGCCAGATGGTCCGTGCCATCGATTCGCTTATCGCCGCCGACGAGGCCGACGTGCTCAGCCGCGCCAAGTCGCTCATCGTCGCCGTTAAGGCGCCGCTCGCCGAGGTCAAGTCCACGCAGGAAAAGGTGCTCGAGCAAAACGCCGACTACCTGTCGCGTGGAGCATTGAAGCAGCTTGAGGACCGCAACAAGCGCGAACTCAACGCGCGCGAGCGTTCGGGTATCATGGAAGCGCTGGCGAGCGCGCGGACGCTCATGCGCGACGTGCTGCTGACACTTCAGGACGAGGCAGCCGACGTGGTGAACGAGGACGTGCGCGACACGATCGGTCGGCTTGCCGCCGCGACCAATGTTGCGGGTGCCACCCAGGCGCTCGAGGCGGTCGCGACCGCCGAGCGCAACATCGCCAGAAACGTTACTCCCCAGCTGGCCATCGAGGTCATGCTGTTCGATATCAGGAAGGCACTGAAATGCCGTTAGTCGTACCCGTTAAGTTTACCTACGCCTCGCGCGACCTGTGGTTTGACCCGCAGGACCTGGATATCCTCGAGGCCGATTATGCCATTTGCTCCACCGAGCGCGGAACCGAGATCGGCTTGGTTACGGCCGATCCCTTCGAGGTGCCGCAAGACGAGATCGGTCAGCCGCTCAAGCCCGTGCTGCGCGTGGCGAGCGACATTGACCTGCAGCTTGCCGACGATCTTGCCATCCAGGGCGACGAGGCCATGGTCGATTTCCGCCGTCTGGTCAAAGAACTCGACCTCGAGATGAAGCCGGTCGGCGTCGAGTACCTGTTTGGCGGCGAGAAGGCCGTGTTCTACTTTGCGGCCGAGGAGCGCGTCGATTTTCGCCAGCTCGTCAAGGATCTGTCCTCGACGCTGCACATTCGCGTCGACATGCGCCAGATCGGCGTGCGCGACGAGACTCGCCTGGTGGGCGGCTATGCCCAGTGCGGCCAGGAGCTCTGTTGCACGCGCTTTGGCGGACAGTTTGAGCCCGTCTCGATCCGCATGGCAAAAGAGCAGGACCTGCCGCTCAATTCCTCCAAGATCAGCGGCGTTTGCGGCCGCTGATGTGCTGCCTGCGCTATGAGTTCGAAGCGTACAAGGACTTTAAGAGCCGTGCGCCCAAAAAGAAGACGCTCATCGATACGCCGCTCGGCAAGGCGCGTATTCAGGAATATGACACGCCGCGTGAGCAGCTGGTGCTGCGCCTGGAGAACGGCAAGGTCTTTAAGGTCAACCTGGCCGATATGACCTGCTCGGAGGGCTGCAAAAAGAAGGCCGCCGAGCAGGGCTGCAACTGCCGCCCCGACTGCGTGACGCGCGACGTGCTCGAGCGCATCGAGTCGCCCGAGATGCGCCTGGCGCTCATGGAGCTCGACCGCGAGAACGGCG
>ENA-OQCE01000854-OQCE01000854.1-human-gut-metagenome-genome-assembly--contig:-NODE-854-length-14122-cov-1.400500_pt1 | contig 14122 bp, 20 predicted proteins | sample MGYA00242495_ERZ504572 | MGnify/ENA primary metagenome ERZ504572 (study PRJEB26092, sample SAMD00036228) | human gut metagenome | host: Homo sapiens | study: EMG produced TPA metagenomics assembly of...
CCATCTTCATGGCCGCAAAGGAACGGACGCCGGACATGGACGCCCCGATAGCAGCTTCCATAGCTACTTTTTCATTCGGAGCCCATTCAGAATACATTTCGTCATAGGTTGCGACGTTTTCCAAGATTTCCGTACTCGGCGTACCGGGATAAGCCGAAGCAAAGGAAACGCCGGCTTCATATAAGCCTCTGGCGATGGCTTCGTCACCGGACAATAATTTTTTCATAATTCATACCTCCTCATTCGTTGAATCAGCTCATTATCTGTTCGACAATCTATATGAAACAATCATGCCAACTATGAGAATATAGAATTTATGCCATTTTTCAATATTGATAGTCCAATTGAGATTCGCCAGATGTAAAATATTCGTTACATACTTTACATTCTCTCCATATTTTTTTATGATAGAAATAGAGATATTTTCGGAAATTTTTTTACGAAACTCGAAGGAGAGACATAAACTTATGGATAGAATCGCCTTTCTTATTTCCGACCTGTCGATGCAGCAGTCGGTTCACACCATCTTAGAGACCTATAAAGAAAAATTAGAACAGCATCATTTCATCATCGATGTAGAGATCATCGACTTTCCCAACCTCGTCGCCCAGGCCCACGTCTTAGTCGATAAGGGCACCAAGGTCATCATCACCACCAGCGGCGCCCATCAGATCCTGACCAAGGCCATCGACCGCATCCCCATCCTCTGTCTGTACAGCTCGACCAACGACGCCCTCTACGCCCTGCGGGCCATTGCGCCAAAGTACAAAAAAATTCACTTACTGCTCAATGAAACTTCATGTTCAATAAGGACGCCTGTCCGCCGGAGCTGTCGGAAAAAATCGTCTTTTACCCCCGCTACAGCCTCGACAAGACCCACCTCGAACTCCTCGAACGGGTCCGCCAGATACCGATCACGCCCGATACGGCCATCGTCGGCTGTCCCCTGCTGCCGCAAATCGCCAACCCCAGCCCGATGCCGATTTATTCCATCAAGCCCAGCGAATCGACGATGCTGTCGGTCCTGCTCTACGCCCAGGAGCTCCTGGCCTTTAAAGAAAAAAGACAGCCAGCAGCTGTCCATGATGTCGTCCATCTTATCCCACGTCACTGACGGCATCATCCTCTATTCAAAAGGCGGCTCCATTTCACACATCAATAAAAGAGCGGCCAACTTCCTCGGCGTATCGATGACGACGGGGAACATCCGCGACATCTTCCCCGACTGGGTCGAAGGGACCAAGCCGTCCTTCCATGAAACGATCATCCGCCGGCCGCCGTACACCCTCATCGCCAACTCCGACTACTTCCTCATGGACAGCCGCTCGCACTACATCATGACCCTCCGCGACGTGACCGAGCTGCAGCGACTGGAAAAAAACATCCGCTATAAACTGACCAAGACCGGCATGACCGCCGTCCATCACTTCCAGGACATCAAGACCGTCGACGGCAATATGAAAAAATCATCCAGCGGGCAGCATCATGGCCGAACACAACGCCCCATCCTGATTCAGGGGGAAAGCGGCACGGGGAAAGAACTCTTCGCCCAGAGCATTCACAACGCCAGCGACCGCCGCAACGGCCCCTTCGTGGCCATCAACTGCGCGGCCCTCACGACGGACCTCCTCGAAAGCGAACTCTTCGGCTACGTCAGCGGCTCCTTTACCGGCGCCCGTAAAGAAGGCAAGGCCGGTCTCTTTGAAATGGCCCATAAAGGGACGATCTTCCTCGATGAAATCAATAGCATGGCGCCCAGCATCCAATCGAAACTGCTCCGCGTCCTGGAAACGAAACAAGTCATGCGCCTCGGCTCGGACTACGTTATCCCCCTCGACATCCGCGTCATCTCGGCGGGCAACGCCGACCTCATCGCCGCCGTCGAAGCCGGCGAATTCCGGCGCGACCTCTTCTTCCGCATCAACACCTTACGACTAAATCTACCGACTTTAAATGACAGGCCCAACGACATCCTCTACCTGTTCACCCACTTCGTCGAAACGATGAGCCACGAAAAAATGTCATCTCAGTCCGGCCCTAAAAAAAAGCCTCGTCCAGCATAACTGGTGGGGCAATATCCGCGAGCTCCACAGCGTCGCCCTGCGCTACTTCATCTTCGGCGACACCCTCGAGAAGTCTTACGACGCCTTATTCGACATTGCCGACCAAATCAAAAAGACGCCCTCCTCGACACGGCGTCTCTGACCCTCAACATGAAGCACTTAGAAGTGACCATCCAGCAAATCCTCATCGAAGAACTGCAAGAAAAAGGCTATAGCCAAAAGGATATAGCCAAATTACTCAACGTATCGCGGCAGACCATCTTCAATAAGATGCGTCCGTAATGCCTTATCGGCAGCGCCGCCGGATATTGCTGTTGGGAATATTTAATTTTTGTCGGAACTTGGTAATCGTCCGCCGGGCAATGGTAATGTGAATGGCCGCAAAGTAATCGGCAAAGTCCTGATCGGAATAAGGATGTTCCTTATCTTCACAGTCGACGAGAGCTGCATCTTTTTCATGATGGCCTTGTCGGACACAAAGTCCTCGCCGTCGCGCTGACTATTGTAAGCCGTGGCAAAAAAAAAGTCTGGAGGCCATACACCTTGCCGTCAAAGAGGACGTAGCGATTGCGGCAGACGCGGCTCACCGTAGCCGTACTGAGACTCGTCTCTTGGGCAATATCCTTTTGACGAAGGGGCGCCAAGGGCTGACCGTGAAGAAAATAGCCTTCCTGACGATTCAGTAAACAGTTCAGGACCTGCTCGATGGACAAATGACGGTAGGCCAGTGCCGACGCAAGGTCGGTAAAGGCCCGTCGCGCCTTGCGAATATAAGACAGGGTCTTCTTATCCTTCTGGGCAGCGTACTCGGCATATAAGTCTTCGCGAAAATAGACGTCGGGAATCTCTTCCAGCCAGCGAAAGGCGAGGTTTCCGCCCTCGGCCAGATAGATTTCGACGTCAGGCCGGATGTAGACCTCATCCTGCTCAATCTGCCCGGCCGGTTGGAGGGATAAGGTCTTTAAGAAATCCCGTATGGCCCTCAGTTCCTTGTCCGATAACTCAAGAGACTGCTGGATTTTCGGCCATTTCCCCCGCAGAAAATCGTCATAGTGCTGCGTCAATAAGGCTTCCGTCTTAGGCGGCCCGTCGCCGCGGCGCCGCGTTTGGATGATCAGGCTTCACAAATATTCCGGGCTCCGATGCCCGGCGGATCAAAGGTCTGGACCAGTGCCAGGCCTTTTTCTATGTCTTCTTCCGTAAGGCCATAGCCGTCGCCTAAGGACGTGATATCGCCCTGGAAAAAACCCTTCTCGTCGAGAGAGCCAATGACCAATCCCGCCGCCAGCAAGACCGGTTTCGGCACCGACAGGACCCGGAGCTGAGCCATGAGCTGCGATTCGAGAGAGGCGCTGCGGCTTTTGATATTATCGATGGGCTTTTCCGTCTTGTCGCCGGCACCGCGGACGTCGTGGTAGCGAATATCGAGGAGGGGATTATCGGTCACCTGTTCCTGCAAAAAATCGGTCAACTCCTGGCCGTGGAGAGCCAAGAGCTGAATGGTCAGGCGCTGGACCTGCATTAATTTAGTTTTCTGTTCAAGCTTAAGGGATAAGTTTGCCATAAATCACCTCACAGCCGGTTCCGTCGCCGGCTGCTTTTTTCTTGTTGCTTTCCTCGCCAGGAGCCTAGTCTTCCGGCAGCAGTCGCTGTAAGTCAGGGAAGACGCTCAGACTCCGCCGCAGGATGCCCTTCATGTAGGCGATGGCAATGCCGTAATTGGTAATCGGCACGGCCTGATCGGCAGCGTTCTTCATACGATAGCCCACTTCCCGGGCGTTAACATACAGCCGCCGCAGTGGATGACCAGTGCATAAGGCGACAGGTCTTCGGGAAAATCGCGGCCGCTGGCCGTTTCGATATGAATATCCCGATTCGTATACGACTTCAGCCACCGGGGAATCTTCACCGTCCCGATATCCTCACATTGGCGATGATGTACAGCCTTCGGCAATGAGGACCGTATCACCATCTTTCAGCCTGTCGATGGCTGTGACGCCGCGGACGGCCGATTCCAAGAGGCTTTATGACGGGCCATGAGAATCGAAAAGGACGTCAGGCGGATATCGTCCGGCGTATCGGCTGAAACCTTGCCAAAGGTTGACTGTCGGTAATGACCAGAGACGGCTTTTCCTTAAAGCAGGCCAAGGTATGGGCCAATTCATTTTCTTTGACGACGATGGCCGCACTGTTGCTGTCGAGGATTTCCCGAATCGTCTGCTGCTGGGGCAGGATCAGGCGCCCCTTCGGTGCCGCCGAATCGATGGGCACGACCAGGACGACCATGTCGCCGCCGGAAATGAGGTCGCTGACGATGGGTACTTCGTCTTCATCGGGTTTCAAGCGGGCCAATTTTTCTTTGAGCTCATGAATGCCCGCTCCCGTCAAGGCGCTGACCCGGACGGCATCTTTTTCGACAGCCGCCGTTTTCCCCGTAAGATCAGCTTTATTATAGACGATGAGATAGGGCAGGCCCTTACTCCGAATGAGGCTACCACGTCTTCATCGGCCGTCGCCAATCCTTCTGTCCCGTCGACGATGACGACGGCAATGTCGGTCTTATTGAGGACCTGCTTCGTCCGGCGCACCCGTTCTTCCCCGAGCTCCGACGTCGTCGATGCCCGGCGTGTCGATGATGACCACCGGTCCCAAGGGCAGGAGTTCCATGGCCTTATAAACAGGGTCGGTCGTCGTCCCCTTGGTATCGGATACGATGGACAGATTTTGGCCGGTAACGGCGTTGACGACACTCGATTTCCCGGCATTGCGGCGGCCGAAAAAGCCGATATGGACGCGTTCGCCTGACGGCGTATCATTCATTCCCATGGCCCTTACTTCCTTTCTATACGTCCAGCAATCGCTGGGCTAAATCGCGATAGATGCGGCTTACAGGGAGTTCCGGATCGCCTTCGACGACGGTCATTCCCTTATTTTCATAATACTGGATTTCCTTGCTGCGGGGAATGTCGGCTACGATAGGCAGGCCGTGCTCATCGGCAAAGGCCTTGACCGTTTCATATTCATCGTCGACGTTGCGGCGATTGAGGATCAACCCTTTTACCTGCGCATAGCCGCGGCTCTTAAAGTTTTCGACGGCTTTAAAGATATTGGCCGCCGCATAGAGGGCCATCTTTTCCCCGGAGGTGACGATGAAGATTTCATCGGCATAACCGTCGCGGATGGGAGCCGAAAAACCGCCGCAAACGACGTCGCCCAAGACGTCGTACATGACGACATCGGGCGATACTTTTTCAAAGACTTCCAATTCGTCGATGAGGTCGAAAGTGGCAATGATGCCACGACCGGCGCAGCAAGGCCCGGCGTAGGACCTCCCGTTTCGATGCAGAAGACGCCGCCGTACCCTTCTCTTCCGATGTGGTCGAAATCAGGGCCTTCCGTATATTGGCGGTAGTAATCCATGACCGGCATGACCGGCTCGCCGTGGAGCAGATTCAACGTCGAATCGGCTTTGGGATCGCAGCCGATTTGGACGACTTTTTTCCCAATCGACGCCAGGGCCGCCGATACGTTGGCCGTCGTCGTCGATTTTCCGATGCCGCCCTTTCCATAAATGGCAAATTTCCGCATAGTCCTTCTCCTTCTTACTTCAGTTTATCTTTCATCCATGCCGTAAAGGTCGGGCCGACAAAAATCGGCATATCTTCATGATAATGACGGCCGGAATAGGCTTCATGAGGCATAGAAATAAATTTACCCGGTTCATCCGGCAGCAGGCGGGCATAAATCGGATCGGCAATGACCCGCCGCGCCTTACGGCATTCCTGGCGGATGACGGCTTCGACACTGGCCACTTCCATATCCTTCAGCAGCCATTGAGGTGCATCCGACAAGGGGCAGAGCAGGCGAACCTTTTCGACGCCCATTTCATCCTGCAAAAAGGCCTTCATCGACTGTAGGTAGACCGGCTCGCCGATGACCAACACGTCGCAGGGCGTGTCGTCATAAGCCTGTTCCGTCTTCCAGGCATTGAGGTCGGCCAGGGCATACTGCGCCTTGACGTATTCTTCCTCGCCCGTAAGGCCGGTCACATAGGACGAATCGCCAGTTTTCAGGGCTTCCAGCCAATCGGCCGTGCCCTTCTCACCCATGGGGATGCCGACGACATAGGGAATTCCGTAGGTATCGCGCAGGTACTGGGCCAGGTAAAAGGCCGTCGATGAGACGACAGCATTGACGTCGGCATCGGCAGCCGTTGCCAGTCCGTCGAGGGTATCGCCCATGGACCACGAGCTCTGAATGGTAAAGCCGGCATCGGTCACGATCTGTTTCAGAGTCGTGGCATTGCCGACGACGGAAAAATCGAGGGGCGTCAAGCCAGGAGGTTGACTCGTTTGGCCGGACGTTCCGGCTTCTTCTGGGCCGGTTTGACAAACTGCTTGGCCAGCCAGACGTAGGCTCCGCCGGCGCCGGGCAAATAGCTGTGGATGCCGTCGGTGCGAAAGCCCAGGGTCGGAAGTCCCGTCCGGTCAGCGACCAGGCGCTGGATGGCCTTGAAGTCGGTACCGATGGCGTTTGGCATGGGACTGCGCCGATGGCGATGAATCGGGGCTGGGCCGCTTCCGCCGCTTCGGCAATGTCGTCGATGAGGCGCTGGTCGTTGCCTGAATGGTATCGATTTCATTGAGGCCGGAAATATAGACCATGCTCTGCGTATCGTAGGACCGCGGTTCATCGTGCGTATCGTACGTCGAGTTGCAGCCCGACGCATCGTGCATGACGATGAGGCCGCCTAACTCATAGAGCGACGAAGCGATGCCGAACATGTCGACGGCATACGTCGATAAGACTCGTTGTGCTTGTTTCAACCGTGACACCCCCAGGCTTTGATCTGTATGATTTCCCGCATGTCGGGATTTTCAGCGGCGTTGGATTCACCGATCCAGTCGAGGAGTTTCGACAAGCCGACGTAGCCGTAGAGGCCGCTGTTTTCGATGAAGTTGACGAAATACTTCGTATCCGTAAAGTAGGCCGCCATCTGACCGATAGCCAGGACCTTGCCGTACTTTTGGCTGTCGTTCCGCGGTAAGAGGCCTCGTTTAAAGTGCATGGCCGAGCGCAGTTGGAGTTCAGGATATTCCTTCTGTAAGGAGTCAAAGGCATCCTTTTCTCCCGGCAAGATCGTATCGAGATAGACGGCGTAGACGTTAAAGCCGTGGGTCAAGAGGAACTTGGCCAAACCCAAAGGCCGGGGCGTCGCCGTATAGTCGATGGCGATATGCGTCGAACCCACTTTTTCAAGAAGGCTTTCGCCTTTTCTTCGATGTCCCGTTCCAAGGCGTCGCAGTCGGGCATGGTAAGACCTAATTCATCGGCTGCAGTCTGTAAATTCTGCCGCAGGACAGCGTAGTCGTAGGAATAGGTCAGATAGAGCGGTTTCTGCTTCAGGCGCCGTTCCATATCTTTGACAGCCGGACCGGCATTTTCCAAAAAGTAGATATTGGCTTCCGATTCGCCCATGGCCTTATACTGCTCGTAGGTCTTGCAGGCAGCAAAATCGTGGATATCGTAGCCGCCGTCCAAAAGCATCTTGGTCAATTCATTGTCCTCATCGACGGGATAATAATTGAGACGTAGTTGATGGCCTTCTTCTTCGGCAAAGGCTGAACGGCCCGCATGAGCTGACGCCGACCGAGGACGTCCGGCGAATAGCGTCGCTGCAGGGTCGGGATCATGTAGCCGTCGATGAAGTCGATATCAGGGTAGCGCTCGCGCAGGGTCCCGTAGACGACGTGGAGGTCGATGTGCAGGAAGTGCTGCATGCAGCTCGTAAAGCCTTCGACGCACTTCGGCCGTTCCGGCAGTTCATCGATGATGTGAGCAATGCCGTCGATCATCATTTCTTCCAAGTTGCCCTTGATCAAGTTTTCGTTGGTCAGGGTAACCATGGAAAAGCGTCCGGCCCCATCGGGCACTTCATCGGCCGACAAGACGACGCCGTGCAGGCAGCAAGCGCAGCAGACGTAGATTTCATGGCAGCCGGGAATGAGCATCGGCGAATGGCAATGGTCCAATGGCCGCGAGCCGGCGAGGCGTACTGCAAGCCGATATAAAAGGGCTTGGGAAAGGACGCCTGGCCAATGGCAATATCCGCGCATCGGGCGTTACATGGTTATACCGCCGCGCCTGGGGCGGATTGACTTCATTTTCGTATATCATTCCCGTTCCTCCATCTTAACAAATACGAGGCAGCAATTCACCGCCCGGCGGCGGCAGCAGCATTTCTGCGCCGATTTCAGTGCGCATGACGACGCGGCCCGGCTGTTCTTCCGTGACTTCGCCGATAATGGCTGCATTCTGCGAATATTTTCCCTTCTTCAGGACGGCGACGATATCGCCGGCGACTTCCTTCGGGGCAACGATGACCAGACGGCCTTCGCAGGCCAGGTATAAGGGTTCAAGGCCCAACATGCCGCAGACGCCGCGAACGGCGGGATCGACAGGGATAGCCTGGCTGTCCAAATGGATGCCGACCTTGCTCTGCGCCGCGATTTCATAGAGGACGGTGCCGACACCGCCGCGGGTTGCATCGCGGATGACGTGGATGTCCTTAGTCGTATTGAGCATGCTTTCGACGGTCCCCCAAAGAGGTGCGCAGTCACTGGTTACATCGGCGTCGATGCCGAACTGGTTCCGTTCGAGGAGAATCGTGCAGCCGTGACGGCCTACGTCGCCGCTGACAATGATGCATCGCCCGGTTTGGCCAGCGTGCCCGACGTTTGGACACCGTCCATGATTTGGCCGATGCCGGTCGTCGTAATGAACAGGTGGTCGACCTGACCTTTGCCGGCAACCTTCGTATCACCGGCAACGATGCGGACGCCGGCTTCGGCTGCCGTTTCAGCCATGGCCTTGGCATAGGCTTCAACCTTTTCCATGGGAAAGCCTTCTTCAATGACGAAGGCGCACGATAAATAGAGCGGTTTAGCGCCCATGCAGGACAAGTCGTTGACTGTCCCGCAGATGCTCAATTTCCCGATATTGCCGCCGGGAAATTCAGGCGGCGATACGATGAAGCCGTCCGTCGTAAAAGCCAGATTCGTCCCGCCAATGGGAAGGACTGCCGCATCGTCCCCGGTAAACTGAGGGTTTGAAAAATGAGCTTTAAAGACGCGGTCAATGAGTTCCGCCGTCTGCTTGCCGCCGGCGCCGTGTGCTAAGGTAATGAGATCACTCATGTGCATTTCCTCCATATAAATAATAGGCCGAGCAAGCACCTTCGTGAGACACCATGCAGGCGCCGACCGGGTGTTCCGGCGTACATAATTTGCCAAAGAGCGGGCATTCCGGCGGCTTGCACTTGCCTTGCAGGATATCGCCGCAGCGGCAGCCCGGATTGGCTCTGCCGTCCATTTTGGGAATGCCGTATTTCTTGCGGGCATCGCAGGCGGAAAACTCTTCCCGCAGCTGCAGGCCCGATTTCGGGATGACGCCTAAGCCGCGCCATTCTGAATCGCAGGGTTCCATATATTCGGCCATCAAAGCCTGAGCCGAGAGGCTCCCCGTTTCAGTGACGACACGGGGATAGCAGTTCTTAAAGAAAGGCTTCCCTTGCGGGAACTTGGCCAGAATGACGGCAAAGGCCGTGAGCAGTTCTTTGGCCGTAAAGCCGGCGACGACGCCGGACATCCCTTCTTTAACCATGGCTTCGCGGCCTTGGTCCCCATGACGGCATCGACGTGACGGGATAGAGGAAGGCATCGCACTGCCTTCATGGTTCATAGGCCATGGGCATGGTCTTATTGGCCGTCAGCAGCGAGAAATTGGTCAGCCCGTCAGCCAGCGCCTGTTTTACAGCCAGGCACGACGGAGGCGTCGTCGTTTCAAAGCCGACGGCTAAGAAGACGACTTCTTCATCGCGGTGAGCTTTGGCGTATTCATAGGCGTCGAGGGGCGAATAGACGATTTCAACGTGAGCCCCCTTGCTGCGGGCGTCAGCCAAACTCATCGAGCTCCCGGGAACGCGGACCAAGTCGCCAAAGGTGCAGACCGTAACGCCTTTTTCAAGGGCCAGCCACAAGGCCTGGTCGATATATCCGACGGGCGTGACGCAGACCGGGCACCCCGGTCCGGAGATAACGTCGACCTGTTTCGGCAGGATCTGCCGGATGCCGAGGCGAAAGATTTCGTGGGTATGAGTCCCGCAGACTTCCATTGATGCGGATTTTCGGCCCGTCCGTAATTCTTAATGATATCCAGGGCCGTCCGCTTCTTCCCTTCTGCCATCAATCCAAGTCCTCCAGAATGTCGTCGGTTTCATCGGCATCGTTGTCAGTAATCTTGGCAATGGCCATGCGGCGTGGACCATGACGTAATCGCCTGGATCCAATTCATCGATCAAGGCTGCCGATACTTCACGCTTCGCACCGGAAGCGTCGACGAGCGCCATTCCATTCTGTATTTTCATAACACGTGCGGGTAAACCTACACACATGATAACCCCTCCTTCATCTATTTAAACAGTTTCGTGATACATCGCATAAATAGCCTGTCCCAAGGCAATGCCGCCGTCGTTGGGCGGCACCAGGCTGTGCCGTAAGACCGTAAAGCCCCGCTGCTGCAACGCCTTGTCACAAAGGCTGAGGAGCAGACGGTTTTGAAAGACGCCGCCGCTGATAGCCGCTGTCGTAAGGCCCGTTTCACGGCGAACACTTTCGCAGATGCCGACGACCATGCCGGCCAATCGGCAGTGAATTCATAGGCCAGTTTATCCGGGTCTTCGCCGGAAAGGCGTTTCTCGACGAGATCTTTGACCAAGGCAACGTCGGCAGCAGGCGCCGTCCGTCGCCGTCGATGGTTCAATCGGTTGGACTTCCCATCGCCCCGTGAGCCCCTTCCCAACGTTCCGCCGCAAACTGCAGCTCATGGCCGCCTGACCTTGAAAGGTCGACATCCGGCAAAGGCCTAAGATGGCGCTGACGCCGTCAAATAAGCGGCCGGCACTGGTCGAAATGACGCTGTTGATCTGTTGGTCAGCCAGGAAAAACTGAGCCGCCAATTCCTTCGGTTGGCAAAGTTTCAAGTCTTCGACCATAGCCGTCACACCGTTTCGATCAAACAGTCCGTCAAGCAGACTGACAGCAATGCGCCAGCCTTCTTTGGCGGAAATATCGCCGCCGCGCTGCCAGAAAGGCTCAATGGAAGCGGCCCGTTCAAAGCCCTGAAGCTGCTGATAAGGATTTCACCGCCCCAAATCGTCCCATCCGTTCCATAACCCGTCCCGTCAAAGGAAACGCCGATGACGGGCTGTTCACAGTCGTTTTCGGCCATGCAGGACAGGATGTGGACATAGTGATGCTGGATGGGCACGACAGGCCGGCCCAATTCGCGGGCCACGGCCGCCGTGTTGTAGGCCGGATGAAGATCACAGGCCACGACCGACGGCGACGCTTCCAGTAAGGACGCCATGCGCTGAACCGATTCGCGCAGAGCCTGAACGGTTCGTATATCGCTCATGTCGCCAATATAGGGCGATGGGTAAAATAAGTTATTGCGGCCGATGCAAAAGCAGTTCTTCAACTCGCCGCCAATGGCCAAAACGTCTTTTCCCTGACTGTTTCCGTAGAAAAAGGGCAGCGGCGCATAGCCTCGCGAACGGCGGATCATATAGGGTTTGCCGTCGTACCAATCCATGACCGAGTCGTCGGCCCGAAGGCGGATGCGACGATTATGGGACAAGACGAGGTCGGCGAGCCCCGTAAGTTCCTGCCGCGCTTCATCGTCGTTGTGGCAGATCGGCGCGCCCGACTCATTAGCGCTGGTCATGACCAAACTGTCGGGCATGGTAAGGCCGTCATCATAGGTAAACAGCAGGAGATGAAGCGGCGTATAAGGCAGCATGACGCCGATGGACGGGTTGCCCGGCGCCACCGAGGGAGCTAAGGTAAGCCCCTCCTTTGGCCAATAAGATGATTGGCTTTTGGTGGCCGTCGAGAACGTCTTCGGCCCCATCGGGAATAACGCATTCACGGCGAACGGCGTCGAGGTCCTTCATCATGACGGCAAAAGGCTTCACCGGCCGTCCCTTGCGCTTGCGCAGGGTGCTGACGGCCTTTTCATTTCGCGCGTCACAGCAGAGATGAACCGCCGATGCCTTTGATCGCGACGATGTTCCCATCGAGGATGGCTTTGCGAACGGCCGTAATGGCGTCTCGTCCCCGTTCGTCCCGGTCCAAAAGGTAGACTTCGGGACCGCAGTCATTGCAGCAGACGGGCTGTGCGTCGTAACGCCGCGTTTCGGCATGAGTATATTCATACTCGCACTGAGGGCACATGGGAAACTCGCCCATGCTCGTCCGCTCCCGGTCGTAGGGCATGGAGTCGAGGATCGTCAGCCGCGGGCCGCAAGCCGTGCAGTTGATAAAGGGATGGAGATAGCGGCGGTCGTTCTTGTCAAAGAGCTCCCGTTGGCAGGCCTTGCAGATGGCAATGTCCGGCGAAACGAAGATATCGCCCTTTTCCTTGGCGCTTTCGATGATGGAAAAATCATCATAAGGCGGAACATCGACAGTCGTCGTGACGACCTTTAAAATCGACGACCGTTCCGGGGCCTTCTTTTCCAAGTCGTCATGAAAAGCCGGCCAGCTTCGATTCATCCCCTTGGGCAATGATTTCCACGTACGAGCCTTATTGCAGACCGATCCGCCGATACCATTGGCATCAGCAATGCGGCTGACGAAGGGCCGAAAGCCGACGCCCTGGACGATGCCGAAGACACAGATACGTTCGCTGCTCATCTTATCCCCTCCCGGATACGGCAAAATGCGGAAAATCTACGTATTGGCCGTGGAAATTCGGCAGGGCCCGGCGGTAGTACAAGTCGCCGAGGATGAGGTCAAAATTGTCATTGTCAGCAAGGTCACGCCAATCGTCTTCTTCCTTCAAGACGACGTGACTTTCATGGCGAATCTCCGGCTTATCCATAAACCAGGAAGCCGTCGTCACCCGGGCAGCGCCGGCTTCTTCGGCCATGGCGGCCATGGCTGAAGCCGCTGCCTGCTGATGGATGATGAGGACGTTCTTGCCGGCAAATAAATTATCGTCGAAGTTGACGACGGCATCGAGGCCGAAGTAATGGAGCTCATACGGCGTGCCGAAGGTTTCCTTCAAATACTGAGCTGCCTCGAGGCCTGCCGGTGACACGACCATATTGAGGGACGCCTTGCCGGCATTCTTATAGTCATCGATTTCGTCGAACAGCAGAATCTGCTTCCAACCTTCTTCGGCCAAGCTCTGACTGATCCATTCGATGTCGCCGGGATGCATCAGCTCCAGGGGCACAGCGCCGAGGATACCGACCGTATCGGCTTCCGGTTTCAAGTTCTTATCGGCAAAGGCCGGGAACAAGGCCCCATAGGCTCGTTCAATACCTTTATCGTAATAGTCCATGCCCGTCGTATCAATAGTGATGACCGGCATGTCAAGTTTCTTTTCGGCCATCCGCTTCAAGGCCTTGTAGTCCGTGCCGATGACGGCCGGGACCGGCGTGCCGATGATGGCCGCAAAGGAGGCGTCGATCGTTTCGGCAGCGTCGCAAAGTTTTTTCCACGAGGCGGTCGTCCACGGCCGGAGGATGGCATCCATATCGCGCAGACCAGCGCTGAAAACGGCGCTCTTTCGGCCACTGAACCAACGCGGTTCATCAAAGCCGCAAATATTGCCGGCACAGCCGCCGGCGTCGCAGATGACGACGATGCCGTTTAATCCGTAGAGAACCGCTGCGCTCCGGACTGATCCGCGCAAAGGGGGATATATATTTCCATAAACCTCTCATCGTTTCTTCCTTTCCAAGAGGACTTCTTCCAACCGTTTCAACAGTGAAACGACTCCGGCATAGCCGAAGGGCTGAATATCCTCATCCCAATGAAGGTGGGCAGCCTGTTCATGATAGTATGCCGCATCCTTGCCGATGGTCACGTCGATGGACGCTTCATCGCCTTCATAATAGAGCATGGACGGCGACAAATTGGAGTACACCTTCGTTTCCGGACTCAGTTCAGCCAAATGGCGGAGGTAGACGAAGTCGTCGGGACCGAGGTTGG
>ENA-OQCE01000858-OQCE01000858.1-human-gut-metagenome-genome-assembly--contig:-NODE-858-length-14092-cov-2.169567_pt1 | contig 14092 bp, 13 predicted proteins | sample MGYA00242495_ERZ504572 | MGnify/ENA primary metagenome ERZ504572 (study PRJEB26092, sample SAMD00036228) | human gut metagenome | host: Homo sapiens | study: EMG produced TPA metagenomics assembly of...
CATGACCATACCGGATGAGCCACAGGATCAATATAAGGGCTGTAAGCACATACCAGTAACAATACCACCATACACAAGTTTATGCCCAGTAGTATCCATCCCAAAAACGACCAATATATTCAATATATCACTTTTTGCTCGCATCAAACAAGCTTTTCTTCTCTTCGGTAGTCAGACTGTTATAACCGGATTTCTTTAATTTATCCAATATACGGTCTATCTCCTCGCTTTGCTGTTTTTTACGGGCATTATAATCGTAAATCTTTTGCCTTATCACCATAATGAACTTTCATCTTCGGTCTTTTCGATTGACGACGAAACGAAAGACCTTCCGAGAAGCAATCCAAGCATCGGTTTATCCATGACGTAGCATCATGTCCGCGGGACAATCCGGAAGCAAACCACCATCCGGCCAAAGCACCTCCTAAATGAGCGATATGGCCACCGGCATTGCCCGATGTCATAAACAGCAAATCGGTCACAACCATAAACAGAGCCACATACTTCAACCTAACAGTCCCAATAAACATAAAGTTTACTCTATATTCCGGTGCACGTACCGCAGTGGCCACAACGATAGCAAGTACGGAGCTGATGCTCCCAACAAATAAGAATAATACAAAGAATCACTGAAATAAGGGAAAACATTGTAAGCGATCATATACAACAAACCGCCACAAATACCTCCCAACAGATAGAGCCCGCGGAAATGCTTTGCCGAGAAAAGAGACAGAAACATCTGCCCGAACCAATAAAGCCACAGCATGTTAAACAGCAAATGCAAAATACCTGCGTGCATGAACATATAAGTCAGCAAAGACCAAGGCTGCTTGACAAACTGCAACGTCCAGGCCGGCAGTTCCAAATATTGAAGCACAAATGCTCCATTCCGGTTGAACAGCATCCATAAAATTCCCAATAAGGAAGTTACAATGAATACCCCTACATTAATATATATAAACTGGATATATATGTTCCCTTTGTTGAAACTATTTTTCAAATCAGTAATAAAACTGCCCATTGTTATTCTTTTTTCTCCAATACATTATCAATATAAAGCCAAAAATCATACCTCAAGTGTGCAAAGTGGGCAACGCCATCGGTCGAAGCACCCAAGCCCAAAAATATCTCCAAAGCAGCATATCCCATCACAAAATATTTAGCCTTGACAGGAAATGGGATAGGGATACAAACATCTGACTATTGGGGAACAGCATACCGAATGCCAACAAAATGCCATATATCGCTCCCGAAGCGCCAACTGTAGTCATCAGATTCAAGTACTCCGCCATCGGGATCACGGCAATCCCCGTATTCACACTGTCATACTGCGATAATTCAGTCACATATTGTATATATTGCACCAGCTCCTGCACCAGTCCCGCACCTATACCACATACCATATAATAGGATAAGAAACGTTTCGGTCCCCAGACCTGTTCAAGCGTACGGCCAAACATCCACAAAGCAAACATGTTAAAAAAGATATGCTGGAAACCGCCATGCATAAACATATAAGTAATCAACTGGGCAGGATTAAAATCAGATGCCATAAAAAAGTGCAGTCCCAGCAGGTCGTTCAAGTCAATTCCATACTTCATGGCTACCACGCCGCCAAAGAAACACAACACATTTATTATCAATAAATTCTTGGTTACTGTAGGTATACTGTTCATAAATATTCTTCGTCTTATAAAACATTGATTGCGCGCAAATTTACAATTTTATTCTGTTATATAACAGAAAACAAGAGTTCTCTTACGTTTTTTTTGATTTTTTGGAGCATCTTTTTTAGGCTATCTGTTTGATTTCTAATTTTGAAAGCATATATTTGTCACTGATTTTGGTAAAACTTTTGTGTTACATTTAATAATTAATCATTTTCGTTATGAATAAGGCAGATCTTATCAGCGCAGTCGCCGCTGAAGCCGGCTTGAGCAAAGTCGACGCAAAAAAAGCAGTTGAAGCTTTCGTTTCAACTGTAACAAAAGCCCTCCAAGAAGGGGACAAAGTATCATTAATCGGATTCGGAACATTCTCTGTTGCTGAAAGAAGTGCAAGAACAGGTATCAACCATCCACAAAAGCAACGATTACTATTCCTGCTAAAAAAGTAACCAAGTTCAAACCAGGTGCTGAACTGGCAGACGCAATTAAATAATTGCTATTTTACATAAAAGGACTTAAGGAAAGGGGCGCCGGTACTAGCGCCCTTTCTTCTTCATTTTTCTATTTGAACCTATGAAACCTAAAATGACAACCTTATTTAAATTCCTGATCAGCGCTGCTGTATGCGCATATTCAACACAAGTTCTTCATGCGGAAGATACAAAACTACCTTATTGGAAAGATATTCAGACCGTAGCCGTCAACAAGGAATATCCACGCACAGCTTTCATGACTTACGACAACCGGAACCAGCACTGACCGGCGAGTATGAGAACAGCCCTTATTACAAACTACTAAACGGTACATGGAACTTTTATTATGCAGATGCATACAAAGATCTGCCTGCCAACATTGAGCAACCGGATGCCAACATAGCCTGGAAGGAGATTAAAGTACCCGGCAACTGGGAAGTACAGGGTTACGGAGTGGCCATCTACACCAATCATGGATACGAATTCAAACCCAGAAATCCACAACCGCCGCAGTTACCCGAAACCAATCCGGTCGGTGTGTATCAGCGTGATATCGAAATTCCCGCCGATTGGGATGGACGCGACATATTCCTCCGTTTGGAAGGAGCAAAATCCGGTGTATACGTGTATGTCAACGGACAGGAAGTGGGATACAGCGAAGACTCCAAGAATCCGGCAGAATTCTTAATCAACAACTACCTGAAACCCGGCAAAAACTCGCTGGTCATCAAAATATTCCGCTGGAGTACCGGTTCTTATCTGGAATGCCAGGACTTCTGGCGCATGAGCGGTATTGAACGTGATGTATTCCTGTTCTCACAACCCAAAACCCACATCAAAGATTTCAATGTGGTGTCTACACTGGACGACACTTATAAGAATGGTATCTTCAAACTGAATGTGGACGTAACCAACCATACAGCAGCCAACAAAGAGGTAACCGTAGCATACGAATTGCTGGATGCCGCAAAGAAAGTGGTTGCAGAAGGTAACACCCCCTGTCCTGTTACAGCAGACGGCAGAAGAGCATCTCTTTTGAAGCCGCCCTCAGCAACGTCAAGACCTGGACATCAGAACACCCTAACCTGTACCGGTTACTGATATCTCTGAAAGACGGAGAAAAAACAAGCGAAATCATTCCTTATACGGTAGGTTTCCGCCGTTTCGAGATCAAACCAACCGATCAGATAGCCGAAAACGGCAAACCATACGTTTGCTTGTTCGTCAACGGCCAACCCATCAAGCTGAAAGGTGTAAACATACACGAACATAATCCCGAAACAGGACATTATGTTCCCGAAGAGCTGATGCGCAAGGACTTCACCCTGATGAAACAGAACAACATCAACAGCGTGCGCCTCTGCCACTATCCGCAAGACCGCAAGTTCTATGAATTGTGTGATGAATATGGTATCTATGTATATGATGAAGCCAACATCGAAAGCCACGGTATGTATTATAACTTAAGCCGGGGCGGAACATTGGGCAACCATCCCGAATGGCTGAAGCCGCACATGGACCGTACCATTAATATGTACGAGCGTAACAAAAATCATCCTTCCGTCGCCATCTGGTCATTAGGAAACGAAGCCGGAAACGGTTATAATTTCTATCAGACCTATTTATGGCTGAAAGAACGCGAAGTAAAAGGCATGAACCGTCCTGTAAATTATGAACGCGCCCTTTGGGAATGGAACACAGATATGTATGTACCCCAATACCCCAGTGCCGCCTGGCTGGAAGAAATAGGCAAGAAAGGCAGCGACCGTCCCATCGCACCATCCGAATATTCACACGCTATGGGCAATTCCAATGGTAATCTGGCAGCACAATGGAGAGCAATCTACAAGTACCCGAACCTGCAAGGCGGTTACATTTGGGACTGGGTAGACCAAGGTATTCTGGAAACAGACGAAAATGGACGTACCTACTGGGCCTACGGAGGTGATTACGGGACCAATGCACCCAGCGACGGAAACTTCCTATGCAATGGAATCGTAGCTCCGGACCGCACTCCGCATCCGGCCATGACAGAAGTGAAATATGCACATCAGAATGTAGGTTTCGAAGCCATCGACCCGGCTGCCGGCAAATTCCTGGTAAAAAACCGTTTCTACTTCACCAACTTGAAAAAGTATATGATCAGTTATACCGTAAAGGCAAACGGAAAAACAATCAAAGGCGGAAAAGTATCATTAGATATCGAACCGCAAGGTTCCAAAGAACTGAACATCAACCTCAACGGATTGAAACCCAAGGCCGGCACAGAATATTTTGTAGATTTTGTAGTTACCACCACAGAACCGGAGCCCTTGATTCCTGCAGGACACGATATTGCTTCCGAACAATTCCGCCTGCCCATAGAACCATTGGCTATGACCGGACATAAAGCAAGCGGCAAGACTACCGTCAGCACGGATGGTGACATCATCACCGTATTATCACCACGTATGCAGTTCGTTTTCAACAAGAAAAGCGGACTCGTGACTTCATACAAAGTAAACGGTACAGAATATTTCGCTGAAGGTTTTGGTATTCAGCCTAACTTCTGGCGCGCACCGACGGACAATGATTATGGTAACGGTGGGCCTAAGCGCGAGCAAATATGGAAACAGTCCAGCAAGAATTTCAATGTAGCAGATGTTACCACAACAACAGACGGCAACAAGACCGTATTAACAGTCAATTACCTACTGGCGGCAGGCAATCTGTACATCATGAAATATACCATCTATCCCGACGGTGTGGTTCATGCAGGCATCACCTTTACTTCTACCGATATGAAGGCTGCCGACACGGAAGTATCAGAAGCTACCTTAATGGCCACTTTCACACCGGGACAGGATGCTCAACGCCTTGCCTCTTCCAAACTGAACGTACCACGTATCGGTGTACGTTTCCATTTGCCATCCGATATGAACCAGGTAGAATACTTCGGACGCGGACCGGGTGAAAACTACATCGACCGTAATGCAAGCAGTTTCGTTGATCTCTACCGCACTACAGCCGACCAGATGTACACCAACAACTATGTCCGTCCGCAAGAAAACGGACACCGCACCGACACCCGTTGGGTAGAACTGACCCGCAAAGGCGGAAAAGGATTGTTAATACGTGCCGACAGCACTATCGGATTCAATGCCCTGCGCAACTCCGTAGAGGACTTTGACTCGGAAGAAGCTATCAGCCGTCCCCGTCAGTGACTAACTTCACTCCCGAAGAAGTTGCTAACCATAATGAGGAAAAAGCTAAAAATGTAATACGCCGCATGACACATGTCAATGATATCACCCCACGTAATTTTGTGGAAGTATGTATTGATATGAAGCAACAAGGTGTAGCCGGTTATGACAGCTGGGGAGACCGCCCTCTGCCGGAACATACCCTACCCGCCAATAAGGAATATCATTGGGGATTCACATTGATGCCGGTAAAATAAAAACATAGCAAGCATTCCTTCCTTAATAAGAAGAGTATGTCAGAACTCCGATGGCACTATCATATAGATTGTCATCGGAGTTTCATTTCCCATCCTACATTTCAATTATAACCTGAAAACAAGATCAGTCTGATTTATATTTGCTAGCTTTGTACTCAAAAATCGAACACATGGAACAACAAGGAGAAATCATACTCTACCAGCGGATGAATCAGTGAGGATGGAAGTGCGCATTGAAGATGAAACAGTGTGGCTGACCCAGGCACAAATAGTAGAACTATTCCAATCCAGCAAAGCCAATATAAGCGAGCATCTAAAGAACATTTATAAATCAGAAGAACTAATCCAAAGTTCAACCGTTCGGAATTTCCGAACAGTTCGCCAAGAAGGCAACAGACAGATTACCCGTAACTTAGAATATTATAATTTAGATGTGATTATATCAGTAGGATACCGTGTAAATACGAAACGAGGAATCCAATTCCGCCAATGGGCTAATAAAATACTTAAAGAGCATATATTACGAGGATATTCTATCAGCCAACGGTTGGAAACTCTGGGAAAGACGGTAGCAAGCCATAGTGAAAAGATTGATTTTTTTGTCCGCACCTCTCTCCCTCCGGTCGAAGGAATTTCTTCGACGGACAGATTTTTCGATGCATACGCTTTCGCCACGAACCTTATCAAATCCGCCAAGAATTCCCTTATCCTGATAGACAACCATATAGATGAAGACACACTTCTCATGCTTTCCAAACGCACAACAGGAGTAGATGCCACCATCTATACGCAACGAATCACACCGCAACTTCAACTAGACCTTACCCGGCACAACAATCAATATCCACCTATAAACATAAGAACCTACCGCCAGGCACATGACCGTTTTCTTATTATAGACCAATCCGACGTATATCACATCGGAGCCTCTTTGAAAGATTTGGGAAAGAAACTGTTTGCCTTCTCCAAAATGAATATTCCGGCATCTATCCTCACAAAACTGCTATAAAGATGAGAGAAACAGAGTCCAATAATAAAGTCCTACTAGGCATGAGCGGAGGAACAGACAGTTCCGTAGCGCCCTTCTATTGCAGGATGCAGGATACGAAGTAACCGGCATCACCTTCCGCTTTTATGAAAAAGAAAATGATACAGAGTATCTGGAGGACGCCCGCGCTTTATGTGAACGTCTGAACATCCCCCATCTCACATACGATGTTCGTGACACCTTCCGGAAAACCATCATTGACTATTTCATCAACGAATATATGGCAGGTCATACCCCGGTTCCCTGTACCTTGTGCAACAACTACCTGAAATGGCCTCTTTTGAAGAAAATATCCGATGAAATGGGAATTTATCACTTCGCTACAGGACATTATGTACGCCGGCGCTTCATCAATGGATGCTATCACATCACTACCGGTGCCGACCCGGATAAAGACCAATCCTTTTTCCTATGGGGGCTGCCACAAGAAATCCTGCAACGTATGCTTCTCCCTATGGGCAACCTGACTAAAGCCCGTGTCCGTGAAATCGCGGCAGAGCGTGGTTTTCTGAAAGCCGCCCATAAACGGGACAGTCTGGGAGTCTGCTTCTGCCCCATGGACTACCGCACATTCCTACATAAGGAATTACCTGAAGGAAGTATCCTACCGGGTAAATTCTTCGATGAAATGGGGAATTTTATCGCACGGCACAAAGGTTATCCTTTCTATACCATCGGCCAGCGGAGAGGATTGGGCATAGATCTTAACCGGGCTGTCTTTGTCAAAGAAATCATTCCGGCAGAAAACAAAGTCATACTGAGCGACTTGAAAGCACTGGAAAAAACAGAAATGAGACTGAAAGAATGGCGCATCACCAATCCCGCTTTATTACTAAACAAGGACGACATCATCGTCAAAATACGCTATCGGAAACAAGCCAACCGCTGCACAGTAACCCTGCAACCGGATAACACCCTGCATGTACAACTGCACGAGCCGCTGACAGCCATTGCTCCGGGACAGGCAGCCGCTTTCTATAGGGATGATGTAGTACTGGGTGGGGGCATTATCATCTAATTCCAGACACTTTCAAATCATATTTCGGCCCTCTTTTTTGCTGCTTCAAGATTTTCTTGATAACTTTCCGTCGTTCTTCACCTTCAGGTCGAGAAACCGGAAAGTGAAAATAGACATGTATCCGGATCAAACCTTAAATAAATAGAGATGAAAAGTAGAAATTATGCAGGCATATCCTTACTTGCCTCATTAGCCGCCTGTAACTCTGCAACAGCAGAAACCGTTCAAAAAAACAGTACGCAGGCCCCCCAAAAGCCCAATGTTATCGTTATTCTGGCAGATGACCTGGGATATGGAGATTTAAAATGTTACGGAGCCAAGAATGTAGAAACTCCCCATGTTGACAAACTGGCATCGGAAGGCATTCGTTTTACTAATGCACATACCGTAGCCGCTACCAGCACCCCATCCCGCTACTCCTTGCTGACAGGAGAATATGCATGGCGCAGACCGGACACGGACATTGCCGCAGGAGATGTAAAAATGATTATCCGTCCCGAACAATACACCATGGCAGACATGTTTAAAAGTGCCGGATATGCTACAGCCGCCATCGGCAAATGGCATCTGGGCCTGGGAGACAAGACAGGCGGACAGGATTGGAATGCTCCTTTACCAGCCGCTTTAGGTGACTTAGGCTTTGACTATCACTATATCATGGCCGCTACAGCCGACCGTGTACCTTGTGTATTTATAGAAAACGGCAAGGTAGCCAACTATGATCCGTCCGATCCCATAGAAGTGAGTTACACCAAGAACTTTCCGGGAGAACCGACCGGCAAAGATAATCCCGAATTACTGTATAACCTACATCCCAGCAACGGACATGACATGTCCATCGTCAATGGCATCAGCCGCATCGGATTTATGAAAGGGGGCGGAAAAGCACTTTGGAAAGACGAGAACATTGCCGATTCCATCACCGTTCATGCCATCGACTTTATCAAACAGCATAAAGACGAGCCTTTCTTTATGTATTTTGCAACCAATGATGTACACGTTCCTCGTTTTCCCCATGACCGCTTCCGTGGAAAGAATCCTATGGGACTACGCGGAGACGCAATCGCCCAATTCGACTGGACGGTAGGCCAGCTGATGGAAACATTGGACCAACTTGGACTAACTGAAAACACGCTGATTATTCTATCCAGCGACAATGGTCCGGTTGTAGACGACGGATATAAGGACAAGGCAGAAGAGCTGTTGAACGGACATACACCTTCCGGTCCGTGGAGAGGAAACAAATACAGCGCTTTCGAGGGTGGAACAGCCGTCCCGGTCATTGTCCGCTGGCCACAGAAGATAAAACAGACAGGAGACTCGGACGTATTAATGTCACAGATTGACTGGCTAGCCTCTTTAGGAGCTTTGATCAACGCCAGATTACCTAAAGGCAGCGCTCCGGACAGTTATGACCGTTTAGGGAATCTGATAGGAACCGACAAGACAGACCGCCCCTGGATTGTGGAACAATCCATGAACACACGTTGTCCGTCCGTACCAAAGACTGGAAATACATTGAACCGAATGATGATCCGACCACTTTCATGAAAGCAGAAAAAATAGAAACCGGAAAACCTGAACGTTCCCCCAGTTATATGAAATGGAAAAGGTGAGCGAACAAGAGAATGTAGCAGAAAAGTATCCTGAGAAAGTATTTGAGTTGCAGACCATTCTGAGGCAAGTACGCAATAAGAGAATAAAGATGTAATCATTCTATGCAAGGCATTTTTTATTATGGGCGGAATACTTCCGCCCAAATACATCCGCAAATTTACCCTTTAGTGTTATCGGGCAGATTCAATCTGCCTAGAGTAATGGGATGTTAGTACTACAGACTTTTACACATCATTTTTGTACTCCTTCGGTAGTCATAATGATACGTTGCATGGTTCCGTCAGGGTTATAATACAACCTGTCGATACAGACAGAGCGACGGAAACCGCAACCGTGAGGTTGATAGCGCCGTTGTGATAAATGAAATACCACTCATCGTTAAATTCTATAATAGCTTGATGATTCGTATTTGAGTTTCCGGCCAGTTCATTCAAAATGCCTTTATATTCCCAAGGTCCCGTAATACTTTTGCTCATGGCATAACAAATCTTCTCCGGAAATTCCGAAGCATATGAAAGATAATACCACTCACCACGCTTATGAATCCAAGGAGCTTCCGTAAAGCGGGGAAGGTCAACAGGAACTATTGGTCCATCCAGTTCCGTCATGTTCTCTTTCAATTTGGCATAATAACATTGCGTATTTCCCCAAATAAGATATGCCTGACCATCATCATCTATAAATACGGTCGGATCGATATCATCCCAGCCTATTTTAGTGTATTCCGTGGTCATGTCATTGGTCACCAAGGCAGAGCCACGCGCATCTTTAAAAGGACCGACCGGAGAATCCGCCACAGCCACACCGATAGATTTGCCGGGAATATCCTTGTGTTCTACAGTAACATACCAATAGAATTTCCCGTTGCGCTCAATAACCTGACTGGCCCATGCTTCGCCTTTAGCCCATGCAAAGCTTTTGGCCTGCATTTTATAGCTATGTTCGGTAAATGTCTTCATATCTTTGGTAGACAGAATGCACCACTTATTCATCAAATAGTATTGCTGGGGAGGGGGGCACTCATCATGCCCGGCATAGATATAAAGGGTACCATCGTGTACCAATGCAGCCGGATCACCTAGATATTTATAAGTGACCACCGGATTACCTTTGGCCATAAAAGTTGTGTCGGCCTGTGCCGCCACCTTACCGATAGCGGCAAACCAACATATTACCCAAACTAATAAGCAATGATTCATCTTTTATTTTTTGTTTTCTTTGACAAACTTATAAAGGACAAAGGTTTTGGGAGCAACCTCCACATTCAGCACATTACCGTCAATAGCAGCAACACTTTCCTTTGGAGTAATAACATCCGGATCTTCCACCGTATTATCCTTGTCCAAATCAGCAGACTGCAACAAAATGCATTTACCTTCAGCCAGTTTATCGCTCTTCTTCAGTCCGGCAAAAGTCAATGATACCGGTTGAACATCCTCCGAAGTATTGGCGATCTTCACGATGTATGCCTTTTCATTCTTGTCCCATACGGCACTGGCAAACAAGCCATCCTGCCCTTCCTGACCACTCACTGCTTTTTTATCCATAGTCAGAGGCAGCACATGAGTACCTTTGTTATGAGCATAAAGCTGTTGTACATAGTAACTGCAAGTACGGACGGAATTCAGATTATCAAACCAAATCAAATCCGGACGCCACTGCCACCCTTCCACATGAGCAAACAAAGGCGCATAAGTAGCCATGTGTACCACATCGGCATTGCGTTCCAGTCCGGTCATGAACGCAGCTTCCATTAAAGCAGCATTAAAATGGTTCCATTTCTTGCCTTTTCCATGACAAGCATATTCTCCGGCAAAGACCTTCGGACCTTTGCGGTCGTAATTGTCATAACGGTTACCTTGTGCCAGGAACCAGCTTTCGGGACGATAGAAATGCTCATCCACCAAATCCACTTTCAGATTTTTCATTTCCGGCCATAAGTAATCAAAGTCTTTACCTTCAGACTGAGGTCCCGAACTGCCGACAATCTTGATTTCGGGATGCGCCTTACGAAGCACCTCGACAAACTGTTTCAGACGTTCCGGATATTCCGGTCCCCATTGTTCGTTACCAATGCCCAAGAACTTCAAGTTGAAGGGAGCAGGATGTCCCATATCCGCACGAACTTTTCCCCAAGTAGTCGTAACATCACCATTGGCAAATTCAATCAGATCCAATGCATCCTGTATATACGAATCAAGTTTGGACAAGCTGACCTGCTGGTCGGGGTCATTCTGATACTGGCATACCAGTCCGCAGTTCAGAATAGGCAACGGTTCGGCGCCTATATCCTCCGACAACTGGAAATACTCAAAGAAGCCCAGTCCGTAAGTCTGGAAATAATCGGGGAAGAAACGATGCTTGAACGTATAATGCCAGCGGTTTTCATTCAACGGACGATTCTCTACCGCACCTACTGTTTTTTTCCATTCGTAACGGGTAGCCTCATCCGTACCTTCCACAATACAGCCGCCGGGAAAACGGAAAACACCGGGTTTGATATCATATAAAGCCTGCACCAAGTCCTTGCGAAGCCCGTTCTTACGCTCTTTCCAAGTATCCACAGGGAAAAGAGAAACATGTTCCAGATCCACCGTTCCCGCACTTTCAAGGAAAATACGGAGATGAGCTTGGGTTCCGTTCTCGGCGATTTCAATATCACCTCATATTGTTTCCAATCCTTCGAGTTCACTGTCAGTTCTTTTGACTCAAAAGCCTGACGTTCCTCCATCGTATCATTCTTGATCAATTCAATGCGAAGTTTCTGGTTCTCACCACGTGCCCATACGGAAAAACGGTACTCGGCTCCTTCCTTGACACCTATACCGAAGAAACCTTCGTTTTCAATCCCTGTATGTTTTTCCCTGTGCCCGGAATTACCCAGACGGACATAATGCGGATTTCGTTCAAACGGCCCGTCATCCATCAAGGTCACGTTACCGAAAACATTCCACCCCATAAAACGTTGCGGGAATTCGAATGAACGGTTCTTTACCAGTTCGGCATACAATCCTCCGTCGGCTCCATAATTAATGTCCTCAAAAAACAAACCATACATGGTTGGTTGTATTTCCGCACCAAGTTTATTGGTCTGCACGACCATGTTGTGCGCATTCTGTGCATGTAGCGCTACTCCGGCAGCAAATACCCATGCTGTGAATAGAGTTCGGTGTAATTTCATGATAGTAATATTATTGATTTTTATTAGTTAATTCTCTTTCCCCATACAGAATGCCCTTGAGCATCCAGGCCGGTAAAGAGAATGGTTTCTGTTTCATTTTCCCAATCGTGTCCGGCAAAGATAATCAAATTGTTAATATCTTCTGTGGCTGTTTTATAGTAAGAAGTTGTTTTTTAACATTAAAATCCCAAGTTGCATCTCCAACACTGCCATCTGCTTCCAAAACGACACGGGCAGACAATGCCTGCTCCCCATTTCGCAAGTCTCCTTCGCCCCACATTATCTGACCTGCCTCCAAGCTACGTTCCAGAGGCGGCTCCTGAAGACGGATAATTTCCCACTCACCTGCCAAATCTTCTTTAGTGAAAGAGCGCGGAGCAGTACCTGCATAGCGTTCGGGAGAAACCACAGGCCATCCGTTTACAGTAAAGAACACTTCACGTACATGCAGATCCATCAACTGGTTCTGAGGAGAGAGCCGGCCTGATGAGCCATAAAATAACGGCCGTCACCGGCATCAATAAGACCGCAATGAGCCGTTCCCGCCCATCCCGGATGATTTTCGAAGCGGTAAGGAGCTGTCAAAATGGGAACATTATTCGTTGTATCTTTTATATCCTCTCCATAGAAATCCACAAAAGGCCCTTCGGGAGAATCGGAATAAGCGACACGTACATTATAGGTAGTCATCAGCGGATCGTAGGATGTAAACAGATAATATTTGCCAAGTTCCGGCTGATACATGATTTCCGGCGCTTCCAGATTGTCTTTCCGGTAATTGGCCCGGCGTGCTATCAAGTGCCCATGATCCTCCGGCTGCATAGTCATTCCTGTTTCGGGATTCAGTTCCACACAGTACAGACCGCCGAAATAAGAGCCATAATGCATCCACCACTTTCCGGTTTCCGGGTCCTCAATAACAGAAGGGTCTATGGCATTCATCGCATCCCCTTCCCCTGTCTTGACCACACACCCTTTCTGTATCCAGGGACCTTCGGGAGAATCCGACTCGGCCATACCGATATAAGATGTATTCCTGCCGAATGCCGATACGCAATAATACAAACGATAAATACCCTGATAAGGCATCAGGAAGGGAGCCCAAATGTTAGTCGCCCCTTTTCCTTCCGCCTGACTATGGACCCATTCTATAGCCGGAGCAGGTATTTCGGGAAAGGCCCATCCCACAAAATCCCAATGTACCAGATCTTTTGATTTGCGTACCTGGATAAAACCTAACGGTACATTCTTCTCTTCCGCCTCTTTCCGGTTCTCGGCAAAGATAGCATCAGTGGAATACATATAATAGGTATCCCCTATTTTTTTACAGGCCGGATCGTGTACATTATACGTTCCCCACTGCTTGTAATTTTCCATAGACGAAAGGGCGGTATAATCATCCACCCAAGGATTCGGTGAAGGAACAGGCACGAAAGCCGTAGGTGCATTGCATGATACCAATGCCCCTACGACCAACAGGCCTAAACCAACCAACCTATTTATTATTAACCTCTTCATGTCCATGAATAATCTTTGAGGAAAAAATTGCTGTTCCATAGTATTAATGATTTGTTAATTTACCAATGTGGCAAATTATTATTGCTGTTGCAAATATAGTTACACACAGAGTATCGCTAGGTGGACAATAT
>ENA-OQCE01000863-OQCE01000863.1-human-gut-metagenome-genome-assembly--contig:-NODE-863-length-14048-cov-1.751814_pt1 | contig 14048 bp, 21 predicted proteins | sample MGYA00242495_ERZ504572 | MGnify/ENA primary metagenome ERZ504572 (study PRJEB26092, sample SAMD00036228) | human gut metagenome | host: Homo sapiens | study: EMG produced TPA metagenomics assembly of...
AAAGATACTTCATCTGGCTGACATAACCTTTCAGCGTATTTACTCCCAGGGTAACCCCGGCCGGGATAGATGCGAAGAAACTATATTCTTTCTTGACAACGGGCAACAGCTTGTTTGTCTGCAGGGATGCAGCGACACCGATTTGATATAAAGAATCTGTAGTCAGCTTTACGGTATCCGCTACTCCCGCTCTGACGTAAGTCAGGGTGAGAAGACGGCTGGTACTGTCGTTGGCTGCTTTTTGGCGATTCAGCATTCTTCCTTAAAGTCGAAGTAAGCGATGTTACGTCCATCCAATTGAGTGATGCTGTCACCCGGTTGTAATCCGGCAAGTGCGGCAGGTTGTCCCGGCATAATGCTGTCGATGACAAACGGATAGCGGAATGAAGCGAAACGGACACTGTCGGCAAGCAGGCGTTCCATCATATCTTCGGGGATGTACACGGATACTTCCTGCCCGTTACGCAATACGCTGACCTGACGTGCATCGACGATGCTTGTCAGCATGTCGCCACCATAGCGTTCAAAAGGTACGCCGTCGGCGGATACCAATATATCGCCGTCACGGAAACCGATTGCTTTAGCCGTTTCATTAAAGTCCATACCCAGCGGGGCTTTCTGCAAAGGTACATATTCATCTCCCCACGCAAAGAGTATCATGGAGTAGATGAACAATGCCAACAGGAAATTGAACAGTACGCCGCCTATCATAATCAGCAGACGCTGCCATGCCGGTTTGGCACGGAATTCCCACGGTTGCATGGGCTGTTTCATCTGTTCGGTATCCATAGACTCGTCTATCATACCTGCAATTTTGACGTACCCGCCTAAAGGCAACCAGCCGATACCATATTCCGTTTCACTGTTTTTCGGTTTGAATTTGAACAAGGTGAACCACGGGTCAAAGAACAAACAGAATTTTTCCACTCGTGTCTTAAATAAACGAGCGAAGAGGAAGTGCCCGCCTTCATGGATTATTACGAGCAATGAAAGGCTCATTATAAGTTGCAGGGCACGGATCAAGAATGTTTCCATCTAATTATTTACTATTTTATTATTTGCAATTTAATTTTTAACTATCAATTCTTTTGCTATTCGTCTGGCTTCTGCGTCAGTTGCCACATAGTCTTCGTAAGCAGGTTTTTGTATAAAGGATACGCGCGCCATTGTCTTCTCGATTACGTCGCTCATGCCGAGGAATGATATTTCGTCCCGTAGGAAAGCGGCTACCACCACCTCATTGGCTGCATTGACGATACATGGCATGTTTCCTGCACGGTGCAGCGCTTCGTATGCCAGCGCCAGGTTGCGGAAACGTTTCGTATCCGGCTGCTCGAATGTCAGGTCCGTGCACAATTTGAAGTCCAGCCGGGGGAAAGACGCTTTCAGGCGTTCCGGATAGGAGAATGCGTACTGAATGGGCAGGCGCATATCCGGCATTCCCAACTGCGCTTTCACTGCTCCGTCCTCAAACTGCACCATTGAGTGAATGACGGATTGCGGATGTACCACTACTTCTATCTGGTCGGGGCGTACACCGAACAGCCATTTTGCTTCAATCACTTCAAATCCCTTGTTCATCATGGAAGCGGAGTCTATTGTAATTTTGGCTCCCATGTCCCAATTGGGGTGCTTCAAAGCCTGTGCCTTGGTTACGGTGGCAAGCTGCTCCATTGTACAGGTACGGAACGGGCCGCCGGAAGCTGTCAGTATAACTTTCTCGACAGGGTTACCCATTTCTCCGGCTAAACACTGGAACACGGCAGAATGTTCGGAGTCTACCGGCAAGATGGGAGTACCGCTGAAACGTGCCAGGTCGTTGATAAGCTCGCCCGCCACGACTAATGTTTCCTTGTTGGCGAGGGCTATCGTCTTGCGTGCACGGATTGCGTTCATAGTCGGTTTCAGCCGGCATAGCCTACCATGCTGTCAGTACCATGTCGATAGGTTTTTCCGCCACAATCTGGCATAAGCCTCTTCGCCGGCATACACTTTGATGGGGAGGTCGGCAAGTGCGTCTTTCAGTTGTTGATATTTCGTTTCATTTGCTATTACCACTGCTTCAGGCTTGAACTTGCGCGCCTGAGCTATCAAATCCTCCACCCGGTTGTTGGCTGTCAGTACATAGGCTTCGTATCGGTCGGGATGTTCCTCTATGACCTGTAATGCCTGTGTACCGATAGAGCCGGTAGAGCCAAGTATGGCAATTTGTTTCTTCATCAGTCTTATAATTTATGCTTTCAGGTTTATATCTTATACTTAATGCTTTATACTTTTAAAATACGATATAGAGTTCCGGGTTTACCGCCCTTCCTTTGTGCCACAGTTCGAAGTGCAGGTGCGGTCCGGTAGTCAGTTGTCCGCTGTTGCCTACCAGGCAATGGCTTCTCCGCCTTTTACGGTGTCGCCTTCGCGTTTCAACAAAGAGCCGCAATGCTTGTAGACGGATACGAAATCCTGGTTATGCTGTACCTCTATCAAATAGCCGGTTTCGGCTGTATAGGTACTCAGAATGACCGTTCCGTCCAGGGTTGCCAATACGCTTTCTCCCGGATTGGCGGCTATATCCGTTCCGAAGTGCCTCTTTTCGGCATTGAAAGGAGATGAAATCATGCCGCGGGTGGGGCGGTAGAATATCAGTCCGTCTACTTCGGGGCGTGAGGCGATGCTCGTCAGGTTGTATTTCTCCGTTTCCTCGTACTGTTTGCGGAATTCAGCCTCGCGTTGCGTTCGTTCCATAAGCGAATCTTCCGTACGGTAGTCAGGGAGTCGATGGAATGGATGGTGTCGGTTTTGATTTTACCCAGAAAGATGTCCTGGATATTCATTATGTACAGATTCTGCCTGTCTACGAGTTGCTGGAGCGAGTCTACACGCAGGGCATTCTCCACGACCTGCGCACGAATTTCACTGTTCATGTATCCGGGCAGATAATTGCGCAACGGGGTAAAGGCAACAATCAAAGAGGCAATCAGAAAGAGTACCGTCAGTACGGAAAGCAATACGGAGATTCCGTTCAGTTTGGACACACGTAAGGTGACAATATCCTCAAGGGTATTCTCGTTCGTAATGGTCAGTCTGTATTTGAACTTGATATTACTCCAAAAGGCTTTTCTTCTTTTTTTCTTCTTATTTGCTGCCACTTATAAACTTTCTATTTATAATTTGAACTTTGCGTTTCGCGCCTTATTCACGCTTCTTCCGTATCGTCTAAAGCAAGTAATCCTTCCGGCAGGTCCACCGTGATAACCTTATGCTTCTGGTCGATGTCCATAATGAAATCTTCCTGTGCCGGAATCAGCAATTCTTCTCCTTTATAATCTACCACGAACAGAGTGTTGATGGTAGAGGTGTCCACATCCGTCACTTCACCCAGTTGGCCGTGGTGTACTTCTTCCATACGGAAACCGACGAAGAAATCCCAACTGAGTTCTCCCGGTCCGGCTCCTTCGGCATGCTTCACGGGAAAATAAACCTCAATGTTGGTAAACATCCGTGCGCGTTCTGCCGTATCCACTCCTTCGAGTTTGACGAGAGCCGTAGTGTCTGAGCGGAAACGATATTCTTCGATAAAGAACGGTACGAATATACCGTCCAACAAGCAGATGAGATATTCGGCCTCTACACGGTCGAAAATATCATCCGTAAAGGTGAATGACAATTCTCCGTGAATGCCGTGAGGTTTGTTGAATATACCTATTTTATATACTTCTTCTTTTCGTATCATATCGTTTTATCGCCTTGTCTGTTGCCTTGTCACTTCCTTATATTCTCGTTATTCTTGCTCCGATCGCATTCAGCCGTCCTTCTATATTCTGATACCCCCGGTCTATCTGCTCGATGTTATGAATACGGCTGATGCCGTCGGCGCTCATGGCGGCTATCAGCAGAGCAATGCCGGCACGGATATCCGGGGACGTCATATTGCCGCCACGCAGTTTGAAACCGTGGTTATGTCCGATTACTACGGCGCGGTGCGGGTCGCACAGAATGATTTGCGCTCCCATGTCTATCAGTTTGTCCACGAAGAAGAGGCGGCTTTCAAACATCTTCTGATGAATCAGCACGCTGCCTTTCGCCTGTGTGGCAACTACCAGCAGTACGCTCAACAAGTCCGGCGTCAGTCCGGGCCAGGGCGCATCGGCTATTGTCATGATAGAACCGTCAATGAAGGATTCTATCTGATAAGTATCCTGGGCAGGCACATAAATATCATCGCCCCGTTGTTCCATTTTGATGCCCAAACGCCGGAAACTGTCGGGATGATACCTAAGTTTTCGTGCGAAACGTTCTTGATGGTCAGCTCGCTTTTCGTCATGGCTGCCATGCCGATGAAGTTCCCACTTCAATCATGTCCGGAAGAACGGTATGCTCTGTTCCGTGCAGTTCGTCCACTCCCTCAATGGTGAGCAGATTGGAAGCGATACCTTCTATCTTTGCACCCATGCGGTTCAGCATCCGGCATAGCTGTTGTATGTAAGGCTCGCAGGCGGCATTGTAAATGGTTGTTTTACCTTTGGCCAATACTGCTGCCATTACGATATTGGCAGTGCCCGTTACAGATGCTTCGTCCAGCAACATATAGCTGCCTTGCAACTGCCGGGCGGATATTTCGTAAACTTCCCGTCTTTCATTGTAAACGAATTCGGCACCTAAATTCCGTATGCCGATGAAATGGGTGTCCAAACGGCGGCGGCCTATCTTGTCTCCGCCCGGTTTGGAAATCATAGCCTTGCCAAAGCGTGCCACCATCGGTCCTACGAGCATGACCGAACCGCGCAGGCTGGAGCACCTTTTCAGGAATTCATCGCTCTCCAGATAGGCAAAATCAACATTGGCTGCTTGAAAGCTATATGTATCGATGCCTTTTTTCGATACGTTCACTCCCATATCCCGCATCAACTGAATCAGGTTGTTCACATCCAGGATGTCCGGTATGTTGTGCACCGTCACCTCTTCGGCAGTGAGCAGGGTGGCGCAGATAATCTGCAGCACCTCGTTCTTCGCTCCTTGAGGATAAATGTCTCCGGAAAGGCTGTGTCCGCCTTCTATTACAAATGAAGCCATGAAATAGTGGTTAGTAGTTAGTGATTAGCGATTAACGGTTAGTGATTAGGGTAGTGTGGTGATGTCCTATGATATTAACCGTTAATCGCTAATCACTAACCGCTATTTTAGTATTTTCTTTTATTATTTCTGTTGTTGTTTCTGTTGTTCTGGTTATTCATCTTCGGACGATAATTCTGTTCGATCCGTTCGGCCATAAGGCGGAGAAGGCTGTCGGTCATCTGCAGTTTGCCGCCGGACAGTTCTGCGAGGTCGTCCGCTATTTTGCGGTCGTCGACAGTATCTTTATTCCAGGACATATAGTCTTTCTTCATGTGGTTGCATATCAGTGCAACGAGGTTCTGCTTCTCGTCACCTTCAGGAAAGTCGATGGCTTTCTTAATCAGCACTTCCAGGGTACGGCCGTAGTGGCGGTAACGTATTTTGGTGCTGGGATAAGGAACGGTTTCCGGTTTGGTTATCAGGTTGTCTTTGCGGATAACTTCGTATGGATAGTCGATGTCCAGCTTGAAGTCCGCCATGATGGCAAGATGATCCCACAGCTTGTGCTTGAAATCGGGTATGTCGCGAAGGTGGGGAAACATGTTTCCCATGATGTTGATAATGGTATTTGCACAACGCTGGCGCTCGGAGCGGTCTTCGATTGTCAGTGCATGGTCTACCATATTCTGGATGCTGCGCCCGTATTCGGGCAAGGGCATCCGCTTTTGTTGAGTATTATATTGCATATCCTTTAGAATTAGCGGTTGGTTATTAGTGGTTAGTGATTAGCGGTTAGTGATTAGTGGTTAATGCTATACGGTCCAATTGCGCAGCCCGCTAATCGCTAATCACTAACCGCTAACCACAAATCGCTATAAAAGTTTTTTCGGTTGGCTTGCTACGAATTCTTTCAAGTAGAACGGTTCGAAGTAGGCAACGTCTTTAAAATCTTTTTCGGCTATAGCTTTTTCTGCCAGCGGGAACATCATGCTTGCCAGCGGACGGATGCCATCGATGAAATGAGCGTTGGGATGCACAATCTTTTCCTTGCACTTGGCTGCACCGTCGCCGAAGAAATACACGGGCTGCTTGTCCAGAAACTCCTGATAGGAATTTTCGTCCACAATGTCTGCCGCAATGTCGCGTACCGGTTTCAGTGCGCGGTCGTAAACGGCGGCGTACACTTCCATGCGGCGGGCATCAATCATGGGCACAACAGGGCGTCTTCCGGCAGTTCATCGTGATAGAGCAGTACCGGAACGCATTGCACTTTCAGGGTGGGAAGCCCGATGAGGGGCAGGTTGCGCCCGTAACATACACCTTTTGCCATAGACACACCGATGCGCAGCCCTGTGTACGAACCGGGACCGCAACTTACGGCAACGGCATCCAGCGGCATGGCGTGGCTGTCGGCAAATGACAGGGCTTCGTCTACGAATACACCCAGCGATACGGCGTGTGAAGGCCCGTTCAGGTCTTCTTTTTTGAAAACGTTCTGTCCGTCCTCACTCACGGCTACGGAGCAGGCCGAAGTGGATGTTTCAATATGCAAGATACATGACATAACTTCTATTCTGATTTTTATTGTGGCAAATTTACGTGATTTGTTTCGATTACACAAGTTGTTTGCCGAATGGTTTGTCGTTGCATTCCTGATTCATTGATTAAATTGCCGGCTGCTTGCTTGCATCTGTTCAGAAAATTAGCGAATATTGCATACTAAATTGTGCATGCGATATTTGTCTATTGCTCAAATTATTCTCAGTGAATGCAATAAATAATCAGTGAGAATAGCTATCTTTGTCGCATAAAACTATACATTATGATACAATCTATGACGGGCTACGGCAAAGCAACAGCCGAACTGTCCGATAAGAAAATCAATATTGAAATTAAGTCGCTTAACAGCAAAGCGATGGATTTATCTGCCCGTATCGCTCCGCTTTACAGGGAAAAGGAAATGGAAATCCGTAACGAAATATCCAAAATGCTGGAACGGGGCAAGGTCGATTTCAGCCTTTGGATTGAGAAGAAAGATGCGGAACAACTGGCCACTCCTATCAATCAGGAATTGGTGGAGGCCTATTACAAACGGATTAAGGAAATTTCTGCGGCTGCCGGTATTCCCGAACCTGCCGACTGGTTTGCCACGCTGCTCCGTATGCCGGATGTAATGACGAAGAATGAGACTCAGGAGCTGAGCGATGAGGAATGGGCAGTGGTGCATGCGGCAGTGGAAGAGGCTATCAATCATCTGATAGACTTCCGCAAGCAGGAGGGCGCAGCGCTCGAAAAGAAATTCCGTGAGAAGATAGAGAATATAGTACGGTTGCTCGAATCGGTGACTCCCTACGAGCAGGAACGGGTAGGCAAGGTAAAGGACCGTATCACCGATGCGCTTGAAAAGACATTGAGTGTGGATTACGACAAGAACCGCCTGGAACAGGAACTTATCTATTACATCGAGAAACTCGATATCAACGAAGAAAAGCAACGTCTTTCCAATCACCTGAAATACTTTATCAGCACGCTCGAAAGCGGTAGCGGACAAGGTAAGAAGCTGGGCTTCATCGCACAGGAAATGGGCCGCGAAATCAATACGCTGGGCAGCAAGTCCAATCATGCCGAAATGCAGAAGATTGTAGTGCAGATGAAGGACGAGCTGGAGCAAATCAAGGAACAGGTCCTGAACGTGATGTAAGGAACCGGTTCCGGACGTTGCATAAATTTATGATAAGTTTGCTTCAACATGAAGTTAAAGCAAACCAATTAGAGGATTAAATAGTAAACCGTTAAATAGTAAATACCACAGATGGGTAAACTGATTATATTTTCCGCCCCCTTCCGGGTCGGGCAAGTCCACAATTATCAACTATCTGTTGACGCAGAACCTGAATCTGGCTTTCTCTATTTCGGCAACCAGCCGTCCGCCGCGCGGCACGGAGCAGAACGGGGTGGAGTATTTCTTTCTCACTCCCGATGAGTTCCGGAGCCGCATAGCCAACGATGAGTTCCTGGAATACGAGGAAGTGTATCAGGACGCTTCTACGGAACACTGAAAGTACAGGTGGAAAAGCAATTGGCTGCCGGACAGAATGTTGTATTCGATGTAGACGTAGTGGGCGGTTGCAATATCAAGAAGTTCTACGGCGAGCGTGCTTTGTCCGTTTTCATCCAGCCCGCCTTCGGTGGAGGAATTGCGCAAACGCTTGATAGGCCGCGGCACGGATGCTCCCGAAGTTATCGAGAGCCGTGTGGCAAAGGCCGAATACGAGCTTGGCTTTGCACCGAAATTCGATACGGTCATTGTAAACGATGATTTGGAAACGGCTAAAGCAGAGGCATTGAAAGTGATAACCCAATTCCTGAACCGATGAAGCAGACGAAAGGCAGAAAACTATCGACCGAGAGCCAATAAGGTCCTCTTAGTCCTGAATATCGTTCTGTTTTTGGGAGCTATCGTTTTGGCTATATTGAATGTTGACCTGAAGGAGTACACTCCGGCTGCGGCCATGCTTATTGTGATGTTCATAAGCGGCGTAAATATTTACGGCTGTTGGAAACGCCTGAAAGGAAAGCTTTGATACCATAGCCTTCTGTATTTTTTTAATTCTTAATTTTCAATTTATCAAGTGGATATAGGCATTTTCAGCGGTTCGTTCAATCCGGTACATATCGGACATCTGGCGCTTGCAACTATCTTTGTGAATACGAAGGGTTGGACGAGGTGTGGTTCATGGTGACTCCGCATAATCCGCTGAAAGAAGAAGCCTCTCTGATGAGCGATGAATTCCGTCTGAAGCTGGTGCAGCTTGCCATTGGAGGCTATCCCAAGTTCCGGGCTTCCGATTTCGAGTTTCATCTGCCGCGTCCGTCTTATACCGTGCATACGCTTGATAAATTGAAACAGACTTATCCACAAGACACTTTCCACCTTATTATAGGTTCCGACAACTGGAAGCTTTTCTCCCGGTGGTATCAGTCGGAGCGTATTCTTGCGGAAAACTTTATTCTTATTTACCCCCGTCCCGGTTATGAGGTGGACGGGAATACTTTACCTCAAAATGTAAAACTGGCCTCTTCGCCCACATTCGAAATAAGTTCTACCTTTATCCGCCAGGCGATGGAAGAGGGCAGGGACGTGCGTTATTTCCTGCATCCGGCTGTCTATGAAGCGTTGAGACAAACTAATCTGTAAAATAAATGAATGACTTGGAAAATTTACAGGCGCCCCACAACTTCGGTGTATGTGCCTCTGCCTGTTGTACGAAACGCTTTACCTGCCTGCGCTATATAGCCTTGCAGAATGCTTCCCTGCAATATCCGTTCCTGCCTACGCTTACTCCCCGGAAGCTGGAGTCGATGAAAGGAAAGTGTGAATATTACCGTCCGAATACGCCGGTGCGTTATGCCCGCGGCTTCACCCGGGTGGCAGAGTTGCTCACGGTTCGGGTGGCGGGTACATTCCGTTTGCGGCTTATTTCCTACTTCGGGCGTAAGAACTATTACCTTGCCCGTAAAGGAGAATACCTTATCAATCCTGCTGCCCAGCAATACATTATCAGCCAGGCAGAAGCTCTCGGCCTGCGGCTTGATGACTACTTTGACGAGTATGTAGAACGGTATGACTGGTAGGGATAACCGGTTGAAATGCAACGCAATGCAGTTTCCACACGGTGGGAACTCCGGTTTCCTTAGGGGGAAACGTCAGTTCCTATGGTAGAAACTTCAGTTTCCCTGCAGGGAAATTCAGGTTTCCTTAAAGGGGAACGGGCGTTTCCTTAAGGGAAACATCCGTCTTCTCCGGTGGAAACGGAAATGGGCTTACTCAAGGCATTCGTCGAGGTCGCGTATAATCTGCTCTTTGTCCATGTGCTGGCCGATGAAGACTATCTTTTGCATGCGGTCTCCGTACTTTTCGTCCCAATCGCGCATCAGTCCGGGTTCTTGACGCATCAGTCAATCAGGTCTTCTTCGGGGGCCGTGGCATACCACAGTCCGGCTTCGGTCAGTTGTTTCTGAGTGCCTGCCTGTTCAAAAAGGTAGGACATGTCGCGGTTGTGGCTGAAATAGCATACGCCTTTGGCACGGATGATGTTGCGGCTCCATCTGGTGGCGATGAAATGGTCGAATTTGTGAATGTCGAAATGCCGGACGGCGGTAGTAAACGAAAGTACCGATGCCGTATTCTTCCACTTCGCCCCCTTCGTGATGGTGATGATGATGGTGTCCGTGCTCTTCGTGATGATGCTCATGTTCTTCGTGATGATGCTCATGTTCTTCATGATGATGTTCATGTTCTTCTTCGTGGTGATGATGTCCGTGCGCTTCTTTTTTCTTCCTCTTCGGTGGCTGGTTTCTCTATCCCGCGAATCCATCCTGCGAGGTAGCCACGCGTTCGAAGTCGAACAGGTCTGTATGTATAATCTTCTTTAAATCCACATCCGCGTAATTGCATTCGATGATTTCGGCTGCGGGTTGCAGGGTACGTATAATCTGCTTGATGCGTTCCAGCTCTTCGGGTTTTACTTCCGCTGCCTTGTTCAGAAGAATGATATTACAGAATTCAATCTGCTGGATGATAAGATTTTCAATGTCTTCCTCGTCAATCCCTTTTCGGGTGAGGTCGTTGCCGCAGGCGAACTCGTCTTGCAGGCGCAGGGCGTCCACTACAGTGGTGATGCAGTCCAGGCGGCAGATGCCGTATTGGGTGTACATGCCGCCCAGGCGGGGAATGGAGCAGATGGTCTGTGCGATAGGTTCGGGTTCGCAGATGCCGCTGGCTTCGATAACGATATAGTCGAAACGTTCCATCCGCATGATTTCGCCTATTTGCTCTATCAGGTCCGTTTTCAGCGTGCAGCAGATGCAGCCGTTTTGAAGCGCAACGAGGCTTTCGTCTTTCTTGCCCACGATGCCGCCCTTTTGGATGAGGTCCGCGTCAATGTTTACCTCGCCTATGTCATTGACGATAACTGCGAATCTGATGCCTTGTTTATTGGCGAGAATATGGTTTACTAACGTTGTTTTACCGCTGCCAGATAACCGGTGAGGAGCAGTACGGGAATTTCTTTTGTTGTCATATCTGTTATTGGTTTTTATTTGTTGTTATTGACGAACCGTACGGTTGCATTCATCAACGCGGCATTGACGGGCAGTGAAGGATTATTGTACACTGCCATTTGTTGCTGCGGTGCGGTGCTCTCACAATCTTTCAGCACATGGTTCATTTTGTCTATCAGGACGAGTTCTGCCTTGGGAGATGCTTTCTTCAGCAGCATTGCATCCTCTTCCTTTACCTGAATATCGTTTTTGCCTTGAAGAATCAGCACGGGCATTTTCAGGGAAGCGATGACGGTCTGCGGATTGTATTTATACCAGGAGATGAGGTAGGGCTGTACGGAAGGCCGGAACAGTGCCTGCAGATAGGCAGGGACTTGCGCCACCTCTTTTCCGTTTCTTAACGAGCGGTTGATGTCCGCCACTTCTTTCCGTATGGACTCCGGCATCATTTGGGCAGCCACTTGCTTTTCTATGATTCGTATGCCGGACTGCCTGCGCCGGCAATGGAAATGAAACTCTTTACTGTGGGGCGGCTCTGGCAGGCAAGCATGCCGATGAGCGAGCCTTCGCTATGTCCGGCCACTGTGATGCCGGTGAAGCGTTTGTCTTTGGCAAGCAAGTCTATCCAGCCCGTCACATCGTTTACATAATCCTCGAAGCGGAGTTTGGATTCTTCTTTGCCTGCTGCGGCGCTGCCGGCTATGCCGCGTTTGTCGAAACGGAGCGAGGCGATGCCTTTCTGTGCCAGTCCCTCGGCAAGGAATTTCAGCGAATTGTTTTTCATCATGGGATTGTTGCCGTCCATGTCGGTAGGGCCGGAACCGGCGATAAGCAGCACTACGGGACAGGTTGTGGCATTGGCAGGCAGGAGAAGTCTGCCTTTGATGTCGCCGGTAGCGGTACTTAGTGTTACAGGGCTTTCTTCGGATGTGAGAGGCTGCGCCTGGCAGTAAGGTTGGAGAAACAGGACGCAACTGAATAGAAGGAGAAGTAATCGTTTCATATCATTTACTTTTTGTTTTTTGGAAAACGGAAGTAAATGTAAACAATATTATCAGATAAAAAAAGAGGAAAGCATGTCAAAATTCGAATAAATCTTACATGCTTTCCTCTTATTATACCGTAACAATCATCCTGCTTACAGGATACCTTGTGCCATCATTGCCTTGGCTACTTTCATAAATCCGGCAACGTTGGCGCCCTTTACGTAATTTACGTAACCGTCGCTTCCGTTCCGTACTGCACGCAAGCCTCGTGGATGTTCTTCATGATGCTTTTCAGCTTTTCGTCCACTTCTTCGGCGCTCCAGCCAGTTTAATGGAGTTCTGGGTCATTTCGAGGCCCGATACCGATACACCGCCGGCATTGGCTGCCTTACCCGGAGCATACAGAATCTTGGCTTCCTGGAACACTTTGATGGCTTCGGGAGTAGAAGGCATATTTGCACCTTCGGATACCGCCATTACACCGTTGGCGATAAGTTTCTTGGCATCGTCACCGTTGATTTCATTCTGAGTGGCGGAAGGCAGAGCGATATCTGCTTTTTCGCCCCAGGGACGTGCACCTTCCACATACTTACGCCCGGATATTGCTCTGCATATTCGCGGATGCGTCCACGGTAGAGGTTCTTGAGTTCCATGATGTAATCCAGCTTTTCGCGGTCGATACCTGCGGGGTCGTATATGTAACCGTCGGAATCGGACATTGTTAGGACTTTGCCACCCATCTCCAGTACTTTCTCGGCAGTGTACTGAGCCACGTTGCCCGAACCGGAAATCAGGCAGGTCTTGCCCTTGAGGTCTGTACCTTTGGTTTTCAGCATTTCCAGCAAGAAGTAGATGTTGCCGTAACCCGTAGCTTCCGGACGAATCAGCGAGCCGCCGAATTCGCGACCTTTTCCTGTGAAAGTTCCGGTAAACTCGTGAGCCAGTTTCTTGTACATGCCGAACATGAAACCTACTTCGCGGCCGCCTACACCGATATCACCTGCAGGTACGTCAGTCTCAGGACCGATATGGCGCCATAATTCCAACATGAATGCCTGGCAGAAACGCATTACTTCGGCGTTTGATTTGCCACGCGGAGAGAAGTCGGAACCTCCTTTGCCACCACCCATCGGAAGAGTAGTTAGTGAATTTTTGAATGTCTGCTCGAAGGCAAGGAATTTCAAAATTCCCAAGTTTACAGAAGAGTGAAAACGGATACCACCTTTGTAAGGACCAATGGCATTATTATGTTGTACGCGGTAACCCATATTTGTCTGGATGTTACCTTTGTCATCCATCCACGTTACACGGAATTGATACACACGATCAGGAATACACAAACGTTCAATCAGGTTCACCTTGTCAAATTCGGGATGTTTGTTGTATTCTTCTTCGATTGTACTTAGCACTTCCTCTACCGCTTGATGATATTCAGGCTCATTGGGGAATCTTCTTTTCAAATCTTCTAATACCTTAGCTGCATTCATAATCTACTTCTTTTTATAATTGTTAATTAATTCTTCTTGTTTCTTTTGATGGTGCAAAAATATAGATAAAGAATTGAAATATGCAACAAATTATAAAGAAAATGCGTGTAAAAATATCAATATGTACAAAATGTAAGCTAAAAAGCGGATAAAAGATTATTTTCCTCTTTCCTTGAGATATTTTAATAGTGGAATAAAGACTAAAGCTCCCGAAATGATAATGGATAGTATTAAAGGCCCGTCAATATGTTCGCTTCCTGTTAGAATAATATAGCAAATGGCAATCCATAAAAGGGCTAAGGTTACGATTTGTGGGAGGGAAAGCGGTTTTCTTCTCATAGTATTGTTTTAATGAATTGAATATATTTCACCACAAATAGCCTTGATTTACACAGATAGAATTTGCTGGTACTAACAAGCATGATTAATAATCTGTGTAAATCTATGCAATCTGTGGTGAAAG
>ENA-OQCE01000864-OQCE01000864.1-human-gut-metagenome-genome-assembly--contig:-NODE-864-length-14044-cov-2.199181_pt1 | contig 14044 bp, 20 predicted proteins | sample MGYA00242495_ERZ504572 | MGnify/ENA primary metagenome ERZ504572 (study PRJEB26092, sample SAMD00036228) | human gut metagenome | host: Homo sapiens | study: EMG produced TPA metagenomics assembly of...
ATAGGACACCGCACCGGGCTTGCGCAACCCCGTCAAATCGTCATAGTCGTTATAGCGGAGAGCCAAATGTATATAACCGTCTTCTCCATACAACTCCGCATCATCTTGCGGACGTACCAGCTGATACGATGTTTTGTGCCGGAAGGCAGATTCTGCATAAATATGATATTCATATATCCCCCGCTGATGCTTATATCACCTTTAAATATCAGGACAGGTCATTGCCGAACTCTTCCTCGGTCTCGGGAGTCAGCGTCTCGACCTCTTTCGTCAACACATCCTGCAAACTCAGGATCTTCACAGCATGGTCGTAACCGTCAAACTCATCGGACAAAGGATTGAACATGGTAATCACACGCTTTCCGTCAACCGGCTCGTACCACCACAAGTCTGTATTCACAGGCCAGAGCGTTCCCCACACATCACAGTCCAAATAAAAAGCATTGCCGGTAACACGCACCGTAGCCCACAGCGGCGGAGTGAAATCACCGATCGAATACCCTTCATCGTCATCACAGGATTGCAGTACCGGCATCACAGCCAGACAAACTGCCATAAATAACCAATGTAGCTTTCTCATAATCAAAGTTCTTTTGTTTATTTCTTTCTGTATAGAAAATACAAAAGCCGGGCATTTACTGCACCGGCTTTATTCCTTTTAACAAGAAATTAAATATCGTCCTACTTTTTAAAACGTTTCTTAAGCAAAGCCACCATTTCACGGGCTGCATGCACAGGTGCTCCCGCCTCGCCCAGGCGGGATGCCATATATTCGTAACCGTCGAGCATCTGCCGGCGGTACGCCTCATCGTATAAGATACGTTGAAGCTCCGCACGTATCTGCTCCACCGTCATGGTATCGGCCACCAGTTCCTTCACCACCTCACGGTCGGCAATCAGGTTTACCAGAGAAATGTACCTGACTTTCAGGACATGCCGTTTCAGGAAAGCGATAACCTTCCCTATCGGCGTATGGTAGCACACCGCCTGCGGAACCCGGAACAATGCCGTTTCCAGCGTTGCCGTGCCCGAAGTAACCAATGCCGCTTCCGCATGCCGGAGCAAAGGATAAGTACGGTTAAAGATTATCTTCACGTCCGCATTGCCGACATATTCCTTATAATACTCCGGAGAGATACCCGGCGCTCCCGCCAGCACCAACTGATACTCCGGAAATAAAGCGGCCGCCCGAATCATATCCGGCAAATTATCCTTAATCTCCTGCTTGCGGCTGCCTGCCAGCAAGGCAATGACAGGCTTCGGCGAAAGGCTGTTGGCCCGTTTGAACTCATCCGCAGTTTCCGAATAAGCGGCTTGGAAGGCAGTGACTTCATCCACCGTCGGATTGCCTACATAATGTATGGGATAATGGTGCTTGCCCTCGAAGAACTCCACCTCGAACGGAAGAATGGAGAAGAGTTCGTCCACATCCCGTTTGATATTCCTGATACGGTGCTCTTTCCAGGCCCATATCTTGGGAGAAATATAATAGAACACCGGTATTTGCGTACGGGCATGGACAAACTTGGCGATATTCAGGTTGAACCCCGGATAATCCACCAAAATAAGAACATCTGGCTGCCAGGCTGCAATGTCTTCCTTGCAACGCTTCATATTGGCAAAGATGGTACGCAGGTGCAACAAGACGGGAATAAAGCCATATACGCCAGTTCCTTATAATGCTTCACCAACGTTCCGCCCACAGCCGCCATCAGGTCACCGCCGAAGAAGCGGAATTCGGCCTGCGGGTCTTCCGCCTTCAAGGCAGTCATCAGGTGCGACGTATGCAGGTCGCCCGAGGCCTCGCCCACAATCAGATAATACTTCATAAGCGCCTATGTTTCAATATCCTGTGCAATCCGTCAGAACCAGGTCTTCAATTCGTCCATCAGGCCATAAGCGGTTACATCCACCGTGGTCGGAGTCACCGCTACATAACCGTTGGCAAGCGCCCAATGGTCGCTCTTTTCATTCTCCTTTTCCGACTCCTCAAACTCTCCGGTCAGCCAATAGTAGTGCGCATCGCCTCTGTGGGCGAAGTTCTCCCACTCGTTGGTCCACTGTCCTTTTGCCTGTTCGCAGATTTTCACCCCTTTCAACTCTTTGGTATCGGGGAAGTTGACATTGAGGCAGGTCAACGGCGGCAAGCCTTTTTCCAGAACCTTGCGGGCAATCTCGCGGATATACTCTCCCGCCGGCTCAAAATCGGCGTCCGGCGCGTGGTTGCACAGTGAAAAGCCGATAGAGGGAACACCTTTCAGGCAGCCTTCGATAACCACCCCCATTGTTCCGGAATAATGCACATTGACCGAGGAGTTATCGCCGTGATTAATGCCGCCCACCACAAGGTCGGGTTTGCGGTCGAGCACCGTATGGAATGCCAGCTTGACGCAATCGGCAGGCGTACCGGAACACTTATAGACCGTCAGTCCCACATCCTTGCGAAGCAACTGATAATGAATCGGTTCTGTCACGGTAAGCGCACACGCATTACCCGAACGCGGCGCATCCGGCGCCATTACCACAATCTCCCCCAGCGGACGGAGAAACTTTATCAACTCGCTGATTCCTTTCGCAATGATACCGTCGTCATTGGAAATCAATATCAAAGGTCTCTGATTTTCCATATTTCTTTTTAATTTTGCTACAAATTTAGCAAAAGAGAACCACATATTAACCACCAATACACAAAAAGATATGTTAGACGTCTTTCTCATTCTGATGGGTATCCTCTGCCTGATAACGGGACTGGCAGGCTGTTTCCTGCCCGTAATTCCCGGTCCGCCCGTGGCCTATGCCGGTTTGTTGCTGCTGCACTTCACCGACAAGGTGCAGTACTCTGCCACCCAACTGTTGCTGTGGCTGCTGATTGTCGTCATCGTACAGGTGCTCGACTATTTCGTCCCCATGCTGGCAGCAAATACAGTGGCGGAACGCGCTGGGGAACACGCGGATGCCTTGCCGGAACCCTCATCGGGCTGTTCTTCATGCCTGGGGCATTGTCCTTGGTCCGTTTTTAGGGGCTTTTATCGGCGAACTTTTCGGCGGCAGGGAAACCCGGCAGGCTCTGAAGTCGGGACTGGGCTCCCTGTTCGGCTTCCTCTTCGGCACGGTACTGAAATGCGTGTTGTGCGGATACTTCGCATGGGAGTTTGCATCGGCACTGCTTTAACATAAGTTTATCCCCATTAAACTTCAGGTTTAATCCTAATGAACCCGAAGTTTAATAGGAATAAACTCCGAGTTTAATTCGGACAAACTATTGTAAACTCCGGAGAAACGGTACGCATTTCCCCGGACACGGCAGCAGCGGCAGCTTATAACCCGAACATCCGCCGCCCGCCATCTCATTGCTTTAGAAATCTTAATCTTCTGCAAGTGAGACAAAAAAGCTGTTTCTTTTCAAGATAAATACGTATATTTGCCCCACTAATCAGGAAAAAGAGTGCCTGAGACACACGTCTTCAGGCAACGGAACGGTAAAGGCATCCGGGAGTTATTAACAAAAAGGGTGACTTATCAACCGTTTTTGCAATCTTTCTCTTTTTTAGTAGGTGCTATACGGAATTATCACTTATTTCGCTGCCAATAAACATTGAAATTATGGGAAAAATAATTGCTTTGGCAAATCAAAAAGGTGGTGTAGGAAAAACAACAACAACCATAAACCTCGCAGCTTCTCTCGCCACACTTGAAAAGAAAGTGCTTGTCGTAGACGCAGACCCGCAGGCAAACGCCTCGTCAGGGTTGGGCGTAGACATCAAGCAGGCAGAATGTACTATCTATGAATGTATTATAGACCGCGCCGATGTGCGCGACGCTATCCACGACACGGAGATTGATACATTGAAAGTTATTTCCTCCCACATCAACCTGGTAGGCGCCGAAATAGAAATGCTCAATCTTAAAAACCGGGAAAAGATACTGAAAGAGGTACTCGCCCCGCTACGGGAAGAGTTTGATTATATCCTGATAGACTGCTCACCGTCGTTAGGATTGATTACAATCAACGCGCTCACGGCCGCCGACTCGGTTATCATTCCCGTACAGGCCGAATACTTTGCACTGGAAGGCATCAGCAAATTGCTGAACACCATCAAAATCATCAAGTCCAAGCTGAACCCCGCACTCGAAATCGAGGGATTCCTGCTGACCATGTATGACTCGCGGCTGCGCCAGGCCAACCAGATATACGACGAGGTGAAACGCCACTTCCAGGAATTGGTGTTCAACACCGTCATCCAGCGCAATGTAAAACTGAGCGAAGCCCCCAGCTACGGACTCCCCACAATCCTGTACGATGCGGACTCCACCGGAGCCAAAAACCACATCGCACTGGCAAAAGAGTTAATCAGCCACAACGAGGACTAACCGCCCGCATGGCAAACATAGTAAACAGTAAATCGTAAAACAGAAAAGAATAGATGGTACAGAAAAGAAATGCATTAGGACGTGGCTGGACGCCCTGCTCTCCATGGATGAGGTGCAGACCGAAGGCTCTTCCTCTATCAATGAAATAGAATTGTCGAAGATTGCCGTCAACCCCAATCAGCCCCGCCGCGAGTTCGACCAGACAGCGTTGCAGGAGCTTGCCGATTCTATTGCAGAGATTGGTATCATCCAGCCTATCACCCTGCGTAAGCTGTCCGATGATGAATACCAGATTATTGCCGGCGAACGCCGCTTCCGCGCCTCGCAAATGGCAGGGCTGACGAGCATCCCCGCCTATATCCGCACGGCCGACGACGAGAATGTCATGGAAATGGCGCTCATCGAAAACATACAGCGCGAGGACCTGAACTCCGTGGAAATAGCGCTTGCCTACCAGCACCTTCTGGAACAATACGGACTGACGCAGGAACGCCTCAGCGAACGCATAGGCAAGAAGCGTACCACCATTGCCAACTACCTGCGCCTGCTGAAACTGCCGGCTCCCGTCCAGATGGGATTGCAGAACAAGCAGATAGACATGGGGCACGCCCGTGCACTGGTAACGCTGGGAGACCCCAAACTGCAAGTGAAGATTTTTGAAGAGATACTCGAACAAGGTTATTCCGTACGCAAAGTAGAGGAAATCGTGAAATCCCTGAGCGAAGAGAAGCCGTGAAAAGCGGCGGCCGCAAGATAGCCCCCAAGCGCGCCAAACTGCCCGAAGAGTTCAATATGCTGAAGCAGCAGCTTTCCAGTTTCTTCAGCACCAAAGTACAGTTGACCTGCTCCGAAAAAAGGCAAAGGAAAAATCAGTATCCCGTTCAGTAACGAAGAAGAACTGGAACGTATCATCGGTATTCTCGATACGCTGAAAAAATAAATGACAAAGAAGAGAAGAATATAATCAAATCAGTATCGCCCTGCTGCTTTGCCTGATGCAGACGGCAGGGATTGCTATGTATGGTCAGAGCCGCCCGCGTGCCGCCGCAAAGAGGATACACAGGCTGCAGGCAGACTCTCTTGCCGCTGTACGGCAAGCAGCGCGGATGCAGGCCGACAGCCTGAACCGGACTATGGAAGAAGTGCTGCCTCTCCAGGCCGTTGTCCCGGCAGACAGCATTGCTACTGCCGACAGCATTGCCGCCGAGAACAAGAAAAAGCTGCTGGAAATGACTTCCGCTCCCGTCCTGAAAGAATCGGAAGTGCCGGCAGACAGCCTCAAAAAAGAAATCGATCAGAAAATATGGGTTCCCAACCCTACAAAAGCCACCTGGCTGGCGCTCGTAATTCCCGGCGGCGGACAAATCTACAACCGGAAATACTGGAAATTGCCCATATTCTACGGCGCTTTGCCGGATGTGCCTATGCCTTGACGTGGAACAGCAAAATGTACAAGGACTACTCCACCGCATATAAAGACGCGATGAACGGCAATATGCAGTCCAGCAGCATCACCGACCTGCTGCCGCCCGGATACAAGATTTCCGAAACCCAGTTGAAAGAGCTGTTGCGCAAGCGCAAGGACACCTATCGCAGATACCGCGATTTAAGTATCTTCGCCTTCATCGGAGTATACCTGCTGTCCGTCATCGATGCCTATGTGGATGCCGAACTGTCCAATTTCGACATCACCCCCGACCTCAGCATGAAAGTGGAGCCGGCTGTCATCGACAACCGGATAAACAACTCCTCCAACCGCTCCGTGGGGTTGCAGTGCAGTTTCCGATTTTAAAAACAAATAAACAGATTTATCCATGACAAATAAACCTACATATATGAAAAGAATAATCGCGGGTTCCTCACTTCTGTTCAGCATACTGCTGGCAACTCCGCAAGCATACGCCCAAGAAAGCGTAGATGTCATTATCCGCGAAAACGGAACGGAACGGCGGGAAGTCATCGACCTGCCCAAGAGCATGACCTACCCTGTAGACAGCCTGCTCAGCGACTGGAAAGCCAAGAACTACATAGATTTAGGAAAGGATTGCAGCACCTCTACCGTCAATCCCCAATTCAGCGATTCCGTATACATTGACCGGCTCTCGCGCATGCCGACCATTATGGAAATGCCCTACAACGAGATTGTACGCAAATTCATCGACATGTATACCGGGCGCCTCCGCAACCAGGTGGCTTTCATGCTGAGTGCCTGCAACTTCTACATGCCCATTTTCGAAGAGGCGCTCGACACCTACGGGCTGCCGCTGGAACTGAAATATCTGCCGATTATCGAGTCTGCGCTTAATCCCTCCGCCGTATCCCGCGCCGGAGCCTCCGGCCTGTGGCAGTTCATGCTGAACACCGGCAAGATATACGGCCTGGAAAGCAACAGCCTTGTGGACGAACGCCGCGACCCGATTAAGGCTACCTGGGCCGCCGCACGCTACCTGAAGGATATGTATGCCATCTACCAGGATTGGAACCTGGTAATCGCCGCCTACAACTGCGGCCCCGGCACCATCAACAAAGCCATCCGGCGCGCAGGCGGCAAAACGGATTATTGGGAAATATACAACTATCTGCCCAAAGAAACACGCGGATACGTACCCGCTTTTATAGCCGCCAACTACGTAATGACGTACTACTGCAAGCACAACATCTGCCCGATGGAAACCAATATTCCGGACGCCACGGATACCATACAGGTGAACCGCAACCTGCATTTCGAACAAATCACGGATGTTTGCGGCATCGGAATGGATGAGATTAAAAGCCTGAATCCCCAGTACAAGAAGAATATCATTCCGGGAGACAGCAAGCCTCAGACACTCCGCCTGCCTATAAACTACATCAGCACTTTCATCGACAGCCAAGACACGATTTACGCCCACCGCAGTGCGGAACTGTTTAAAAACCGCAGAACTGTTTCCGTGGCCAATACCCGTAGCACAGCACGTAGCAGCAAAGGGAAAAGTTCTTCACAGGGCGACGTCACCTACCACAGAATACGCAACGGGGAAACCCTGTCGACCATCGCCCGCAAATATGGCGTCACCGTCAGCCAGATAAAAAGCTGGAACGGATTGAGAAGCACCAGAATCAATGCGGGAAAGAGGCTGAAGATTTACAAATAAAAACATAAATGCTTGTCCGGTGTTGAAAATTGCTTATTTTTGCAAAAGTGAAGAAGAAAGGAGAAACAGTATATGGAAGAGAGCGTAAGCCAGAAGGAGAAAGAGAGAGCCGAAGAAGCAATGATTGAACAGGCATTCCAGGAGCTGTTGAACGATTACTTGGCAACCAAACACCGCAAGCGTGTCGAAATAATAACCAAGGCATTCAATTTTGCCAATCAGGCACATAAGGGAATCAAACGCCGCTCGGGCGAACCGTATATCATGCACCCCATCGCCGTAGCGAAGATTGTGTGCAATGAGATAGGCTGGGGTCTACTTCCATCTGCGCCGCCCTGCTGCACGATGTGGTGGAAGACACCGATTACACCGTTGAGGATATCGAAAACATCTTCGGCCCCAAAATCGCCCAAATCGTTGACGGACTGACCAAAATCTCAGGCGGCATCTTCGGCGACCGCGCCTCGGCGCAGGCAGAGAACTTCAAGAAACTGCTGCTTACCATGTCCGACGACATCCGCGTTATCCTCATAAAGATAGCCGACCGGCTGCACAATATGCGCACACTCGGTCCATGCTGCCCAACAAGCAGTTCAAGATAGCCGGTGAAACATTGTATATCTATGCGCCGCTTGCCAACCGGCTGGGGCTGTACAAGATAAAGACGGAACTGGAAAACCTGAGCTTCCGTTACGAGCATCCGGAAGAATACCGCGAGATAGAAAAGAAACTTGAAGCGACAGCCGTAGAACGCGACAAGGTTTTCAAAGAGTTCACCGCCCCGATACGTGCCCAACTGGATAAAATGGGATTGAAATACCGTATCCTTGCCCGCATCAAATCCATCTATTCCATTTGGAACAAGATGCAGACAAAGCATGTGCCGTTCGAGGAAATTTACGACCTGCTTGCCGTACGTATCATCTTCGAGCCCCGTAACATGGAAGAAGAGCTGAATGACTGCTTCAACATATACGTATCCATATCCAAAATATACAAACCGCATCCCGACCGCCTGCGCGACTGGGTGAGCCACCCGAAAGCCAACGGCTATCAGGCCCTGCACGTCACCCTCATGGGCAATAACGGACAATGGATCGAAGTTCAGATTCGCAGTGAACGCATGAACGACGTTGCCGAACAGGGATTCGCCGCACATTGGAAGTATAAGGAAGGCGGCGGCAGCGAGGATGAGGGCGAGCTGGACAAATGGTTGCGTACCATCAAGGAGATACTCGATGACCCCCAACCGGATGCCATTGATTTTCTGGATACAATCAAGCTGAACCTGTTTGCTTCGGAAATCTTTGTGTTTACTCCGAAAGGCGAAATCAAGACCATGCCGCAGAACTCCACAGCACTGGACTTTGCCTTCTCCCTGCACACCGACATCGGCAGCCATTGCATCGGCGCAAAGTAAACCACAAGCTTGTTCCCCTCAGCCATAAGTTGCAGAGCGGCGACCAGGTAGAGGTTCTTACATCCAAATCGCAACGCGTGCAACCGGAATGGGAAGCTTATGCCACTACCGCCCGTGCCCGTGCCAAAATCGCATCCATCCTGCGCAAAGAAGCGAAAGCGCATCAGAAAGAGGGCGAGGCAATCCTTGCAGACTTTCTCAGGAACGAGGATATACGCATGGATGATTCCGCAATAGACAAGCTCACCCGCCTGCACAATTTCCATACCCGCGACGAGCTGTTCGTTGCCGTGGGCAGCAAGAAACTCGTATTGGGCGACGCAGACCGGAACGCCTTCAAGGAAAAACAAAGCACCAACTGGAAGAAGTTCCTGACTTTCTCGTTCGGCAATAAAGACAACAAAGACACGAAGGAGCAGTCCGAAGAGAAAGTTCCGCAAGAAAAAATCAATACCAAGCAGATATTGAAACTGACGGAAGAGACCATCCAGAAGAATTATATCATGGCCGACTGCTGCCACCCCATCCCCGGCGACGATGTATTGGATATATAGACGAGCAGAACCGGATAATCATACACAAACGCCAATGTCCGGTAGCCGCACGCCTCAAGAGCAGCTATGGCAACCGTATCATCGCCACCGAATGGGACACCCACAAGGAGTTGTCATTCCTCGTGACGATTTATCTGAAAGGTATCGACAGTATGGGATTGCTGAACGAAGTAACGCAGGTCATCTCCCGCCAGCTGAATGTCAATATCCGCAAGCTGACGATTGAAACCACCGACGGTATTTTTGAAGGTAAGATACAACTTTACGTACACGATGTGGACGATGTACGCAGCATCTGCGACAACCTGAAACAGATACAGAACATCAAACAGGTGACAAGAATAGAAGGATAACCCCTATCCGGGCTGTTCCTTCATAAGATTCTCTTTCAATGCCTCTACATCCTCATAAGTAAAGGCATCGAGGGATTCTTTCATACCGATAAGTTCTTCACGGATACTTTTCAGCCGCTCTACGATTTCAAAATTCCGGAGAGTGGCTTCCTTATTGTCTTTCATGCGCTGGCGTGCGCCGGGCAGCGTCATGCCGCGCTCCTTGACAGATGATAAATCAACTTCACCGTTTCAATATCTTCCTTACGGTATTGGCGTATCCCCCGCCCGCCTTTCTTCGGTCTGAGCTGTGGAAACTCCTTCTCCCAGAAACGCAGCAGCGATTCGTTGACATCGAACATTCTGGCAACCTCGCTGATGGAGTAATATAGTTTCAGTTCTTTATCGGTATTCAGCATAACAGCCTGTCAGTTAAACATTTCATAATCCGCTAATCCATCATTTTTCCATGATTTGCCGCAATCTGTATCATACGGTCGTAGTCTTCGGCACTTAAATCCATAAAGTAATAATTCACGGGATTTACGACCTGCCCTTTCACATGCACTTCGTAGTGCAGGTGGGGTCCTGTACTTTTGCCGGTACTTCCAACCGCACCGATAACCTCGCCCCGCACCACCCGTTTGCCGAGTTTGGTACGGAATCCCTGTAAGTGGCATACCACGTCTGGTAACCGAAGCCATGATCCACGATGATAAGATTTCCATAACCGGTTTCCCATCCCATTTTAACAACAGTGCCGTCACCGGTTGCATATACATCCGTTCCCGGATGGGCCGAAAAGTCCATGCCGGCATGAAAACGGGTAGTTCCGTAAATAGGGTCGATGCGCGTTCCATAACCGGAAGCGGTCTGCGCAAATCCTTATTGGAAATGGGCTGAATGGCAGGGATGCAACGCAGCATCTCATCATGGTTCTTGCACATCTCCACCACATCATCGAACGAACGGGACTGGATATAAAGTTGCTTCGTGAGCATATCCATTTTCTGCGTAGTATTCACCACCAAATCGGAATTGGCCATATCCATCAGATGTTCGTAACGGTTTGTACCGCCGTATCCTGCCTTACGGATAGCCGAGGGAATAGGGTCGGCCTGGAATATTACGCGATACAGATTATCATGCGTTGCTGCACATCCTGCAATACTCCCATAGCCTCGTCCATTCTCCGCGAAAGGACGTTATACTGCGCCTGAAGCCGGCTGTTTTCTTTCCGCAGTTCCTTCTCGGACGGCGAACCGAAAATCAGCAACAGTACGATAAAGCTGCCGGCTCCCAACCCCATACCGAAAAACAACCGGCGCAATATGCTCAACGCCCGTTGCCGGACGGTAGGATAAATTCGGTCGTAAGTCTGTGTCCGCGGATTATAAATGTAGTAAACTTTGCGCATCGAGAGTAAATATTTCATTATCAATGCGGCAAAAATACGAAAAACAAGCTATCTTTGCACAGTTTTTTCAAGAATTATAAGATTTATGATTTATGATTATGATTTCATAGAAAGATGGGTCATAGAATGCGTAAGTCATAAATCGACAAGCTGTAAATCGGAAATCATAAATCATAAATAAGAAGTATGTTGACTGCAAATGAAATCAGAGACTCGTTCAAGAGTTTCTTCGAAAGTAAAGGTCACCAGATTGTGCCTTCGGCTCCTATGGTGATTAAGGACGACCCCACGCTGATGTTTACCAACGCGGGTATGAACCAGTTTAAAGATATTATTTTGGGGAATCACCCGGCGAAATATAAAAGAGTGGCAGACTCACAGAAGTGCCTGCGCGTCAGCGGAAAGCACAATGACCTGGAAGAAGTGGGGCACGATACGTACCACCACACCATGTTCGAGATGCTGGGCAACTGGTCGTTTGGCGACTACTTCAAGAAAGAAGCCATCTCCTGGGCATGGGAATATCTGGTCGATGTGCTGAAGCTCAACCCGAAAGACCTATACGCCACCGTATTCGAAGGCAGCCCCGAAGAAGGCCTGGAACGCGACAACGAAGCCGCTTCCTATTGGGAACAGTTCCTGCCGAAAGACCATATCCTTAACGGAAACAAACACGATAACTTCTGGGAAATGGGTGATACCGGCCCTTGTGGCCCGTGCTCCGAAATTCACGTGGATTCACGTTCGGAAGAAGAAAAGGCCAAAGTACCCGGTTCGCAACTGGTGAACAAAGACCATCCGCAGGTTATCGAGATATGGAATCTTGTATTCATGCAGTTCAACCGCAAGGCAGACGGCAGCCTCGAAGGACTTCCCGCCAAAGTAATCGACACCGGTATGGGCTTTGAACGCCTGGTACGTACACTGCAAGGCAAGACTTCCAACTACGACACCGATGTTTTCCAACCGATACTGAAAGCCATCGGTGACATGACGGGAGCCACATACGGCAAAAACGAACAGCAGGACATCGCCATGCGCGTAATTGCGACCACATCCGTACAATCGCCTTCTCCATCACCGACGGGCAACTTCCGAGCAATGCCAAGGCAGGTTACGTAATCCGCCGTATCCTCCGCCGTGCAGTGCGCTACGGCTACACGTTCCTCGGACAGAAGCAGGCTTTCATGTACAAGCTGTTGCCCGTACTCATCGAGAACATGGGCGGCGCATACCCCGAATTGAATGCACAGAAAGAGCTGATAGCCAAAGTCATTAAAGAAGAAGAAGATTCTTTCCTCCGTACTTTGGAGACCGGTATCCGTCTGCTGGATAAGACCATGGCGGATGCAAGCAGCCGGCAAGACCGAAATCAGCGGTAAAGACGCCTTTACGCTCTATGATACGTTCGGCTTTCCGCTCGACCTCACCGAACTTATCCTCCGCGAAAACGGCATGACCGCCGACATCAAAGAGTTCGATGCCGAAATGCAGCAGCAAAAACAACGTGCACGCAATGCCGCCGCCGTTGAAACCGGAGACTGGATTACACTGCAGGAAGGCACTACCGAATTTGTAGGCTACGATTATACAGAATATGAGACATCCATTCTGCGCTACCGCCAGATAAAGCAAAAGAACCAGACACTGTTCCAGATTGTACTGGACAAGACTCCGTTCTATGCCGAAAGCGGCGGACAGGTAGGCGATACCGGCGTACTGGTCAATGAGTTCGAAACGATTGAAGTCATCGACACCAAAAAGGAGAACAACCTTCCTATCCATATCACCAAGAAGCTGCCCGAACACCTGGAAGCACCGTTCATGGCATGTGTAGATACGGACAAACGTGCCGCCTGCGCCGCCAACCACTCTGCTACCCACCTGCTGGATGCCGCATTGCGCGAGGTATTGGGCGACCACGTAGAGCAAAAGGGTTCTTTGGTGACTCCGGACTCATTGCGTTTCGACTTCTCGCACTTCCAAAAAGTGACGGACGAGGAAATCCGCCAGGTGGAACACATCGTGAATGCAAGATACGTGCCAACATCCCTCTGAAAGAGTACCGCAACATACCTATCGAAGAAGCCAAGGAACTGGGCGCCATCGCTCTTTTCGGCGAAAAGTACGGTGACCGCGTACGTGTCATCCAGTTCGGTTCTTCCATTGAATTCTGCGGTGGTACGCACGTAGCCGCTACCGGAAACATCGGAATGATGAAGATTGTATCCGAAAGTTCCGTTGCCGCCGGTGTCCGCCGTATCGAAGCCTATACCGGAGCACGCGTAGAGGAGATGCTCGATGCCTTCCAGGATACGATGCGCGATTTGAAAGCACTCTTCAACAACGCCCCCGACCTGTCAGGCGCCATCCGCAAATACATCGAAGAGAACGCCGGTCTGAAAAAACAGGTGGAAGATTTCATGAAAGAGAAAGAAGCACAACTGAAAGAGAAACTTCTACAGAATATTCAAGAGGTGAACGGTACGAAGGTAATCAAGTTCTGTGCAGCCATGATACCCGCCGACACGGTTAAGAACATCGCATTCCAACTGCGCGGAGAGATTACGGAAAACCTTTTCTTCGTTGCGGGAACGGTATTCGAAGGCAAACCGATGCTGACAGTGATGCTGAGCGACAACCTCGTAGCCGGCGGACTGAAAGCCGGTAACCTTGTGAAAGAAGCCGCCAAGCTGATACAAGGCGGCGGCGGCGGTCAGCCCCACTTTGCAACTGCCGGAGGAAGAACCTGACGGCTTGAGCGCAGCCGTAGACAAAGTCCTGGAACTGGCAGATTATAATCCGTAAGATTGCCG
>ENA-OQCE01000865-OQCE01000865.1-human-gut-metagenome-genome-assembly--contig:-NODE-865-length-14035-cov-1.792350_pt1 | contig 14035 bp, 15 predicted proteins | sample MGYA00242495_ERZ504572 | MGnify/ENA primary metagenome ERZ504572 (study PRJEB26092, sample SAMD00036228) | human gut metagenome | host: Homo sapiens | study: EMG produced TPA metagenomics assembly of...
GCGCTTTATTGTTATGATTACAAATTCCCTGACCTTTCAGAAATTGCTTACAATCACCTACTTAACCACTTAGGCGGCTACAAAGTAAAGCCTAAGTTTTACGTTATCAACTTTGACGATCCCCGTAAGAGCCACCGATGCAACCCGATAAACGCCAGCTTCATGTCGGACATTGCGGATGCCTACGAAGCCAGCTATACGATTATGCTTAACCTCAATCGCTCTTGGATAAGCAAACAGGGCGACTTCTTCGTGGAAAGCCCGATTATCCTGCTTGCAGCCATTATTTGGTACTTGCGTATCTATCAGGGCGGGAAGTATTGCACGTTCCCGCACGCCATTGAACTGCTAAATAAGAAATATGCCGATGTGTTCACAATTTTGCGCAGCTATCCCGAACTGGAAAATTATCTTTCCCCGTTCGTGGATGCTTGGGAATCAGATGCCCAAGAGCAGTTGCAGGGGCAGATTGCCAGTGCGAAAATCCCGCTTTCAAGGATGATTTCACCCGCCCTTTACTGGGTAATGACAGGTGATGATTTTTCACTTGACATCAACAACCCGAAAGAGCCTAAAATCTTGGTTGTCGGCAACAATCCTGACCGCCAAAACATCTATTCGGCGGCACTGGGATTATATAACAGTAGAATAGTGAAGCTGATAAACAAGAAAGGTCAGCTTAAAAGTTCGGTGATAATAGATGAATTACCAACTATATATTTTCGGGGGTTGGATAATTTGATTGCCACCGCCCGAAGCAACAAGGTTGCGGTTCTGTTAGGCTTTCAGGATTACAGCCAGCTTACCCGTGATTACGGGGACAAGGAAAGCCGGGTTATCCAAAATACTGTGGGTAACGTGTTCAGCGGTCAAGTAGTCGGTGAAACGGCGAAAATCCTTTCCGAGCGTTTCGGAAAGGTGTTGCAGAAACGGCAGAGCATGACGATAAACCAACGGGAAAAATCCACCTCGATAAGCACCCAAATGGACAGCCTGATACCCGCCAGCAAAATATCCAACCTCACGCAAGGTATGTTCGTGGGTGCTGTGGCGGACAACTTCGATGAACGGATAGAGCAGAAGATTTTCCACTGCGAAATCGTGGTGGACAACGAAAAGGTGAAGCGGGAAACCGCCCATTACGTGAAGTTGCCGCAGATTATCGACTTCACCGACAAGGACGGCAACGACCGGATGCAGGAGGAGATACAAGCCAACTATGACCGCATCCGTCAGGAAGTCCGGCAGATAGTCGAGGACGAAATAACCCGGATTAAGAACGACCCGGAGCTATGCCACTTGATTAAGGAGGAAGAATAGCTATATATAATAATGTATGGAGTGAAGAACAGCCGATGTAGCTTTACGGTTGTTCTTCATTTTGCTTTTTGGTGCGGTAGGCTTCAAAACGCACTAATATTTCGTGCAGGTTCTTCAATGCTTCCACAGCCTTGCCTATCGGCGGCATCTTGCTTTTGTCGAAAGTCAGTTTCTTCAAATCGGTAGTGTACGCCGTAGTTACTTCGGGCAACGCCATGACCGTTTCGGAATCCTTGAATATCGGTGCATCAGCCAGCGACAAGTGCGAACGGGAATTTTTATTTAGTCCGTCCTCTATCGTCACCCGGTACATGGCATCCAAGAAATCTTCCGAATGTAGGTAATCGTTATATTCCTGATTGTGGTAGAGTGCCGACAAGTCGTAAACATCACGGATATGCTTTGCCAATAGTGCGGTTGCATCCTCATTGTAAGACAGCTTTACCAGCCTTGAAACCTTGTCGCAGATAGTCTTTCGGGGATTGATACACTGCGTTTCAAAACTTTCCAGCCGTAGGTGCTTATCAGTTCATCTTGCCCGATGCTTTCAAGAAAGGAGGTCACAATTGGTTTGATAACCCGTTTGTCCGCCGGATAGAACATCAGTTTTTTGTCCGGCAGGTCACAGGATTTTATCTCTACTTCCAAATGCTCTTTAAGCCCAACGCATTGAAATACATTGTCATACGAGAAATACAGTTTGCGGTAATTACCGCCCGTTTCCGACAAATCTTCCTTGTATATGTCACTGTTGAGTTCGGTTATATACTTTGAAAGTTTCTTGTTCAATGTCTTTTCCGCCTGCTTGGACGCACCTTTATCACCCGTGAACACGAACAAGTCCAAATCTTCCGAGAAACGTTCTATCAGCCCGTAGGCTTTGGAAAGTGAAGTTCCGCCTTTGAAGTAGGTCTTATCCGCATATTCGGACATGGAAATATCCCGCAGTATCTTCGATACCCAGTAATCCTTTTCCACGTGCGACTGCTCGTAGCCGAAATGTTCAGCCGCCAGTGCGATGATTTCCTTGAACGCTTCCTTGTCCGAATGTAAATTCATATTTCTGTCCTATGCCGTTTTATAATCCAAGTTGAACCGTGTCGTGGGAAGAATAGTCTTTGCCATTTCCGTTTGCAATACGGTTTGTCTGATGTCGCCCAGTATATCCGCCACCACCTTTCTGACACGTGGCGGGTAACTTTTCGCCAAAGATACGATTTTTTCCAGTTCCGGCAGGCTGTACCCGTTGAAATATTGGCTTTTGACCCGGTTGTAGATGTCCTGCCCGGTTGTTCCGGGTATGCGCTTCATGTCCTTTATCGCATCGAGCAGCCGCAAGTACGGGACAAGGCTTTCATCCGGGTAGTCCATGCAGTAGGCTTTCACGCACTCTATATCCAAGTTCTTGAAACGGAAACGGCGAACCGGGTTAGGAGTGGCTATCGTTATGGTTGTGGCTACCTGTTCGGTCAGCCCCATTTTGTTATAGATGTAAGCCCCCGTGATATAGCCGTTCAGTTTTTCAGTCAGGTAGCGGAACTGTTCATCCTGATAGACAGGCAGCTTTCCCAGCCCCAGCACTGATTTCTTGGGACGGTAGTACGCCCCCTTTTCAACCCGTACCAGTACTCCTTTGCGGCTCTGTTCGGAGAGCAGCACCGCAACATTGGCGGTCTTTTCCGTTTCAAACGACAAATCCCGGAACGTGAATATACGCCCGGTATCTATCCGTTCAATCTGCCCAAGTATCTCTTTCCTGAATGAAGCCATATTTATGTACTTTGTTTCTATACTGCAAAGATAGTATATTATGTAATCACCTGCAAAAACATAACAAATATTTTGCCGAAGATGTTTTTATTTCTCCAACTGTAGGTTGGATATTTTCATCTGCCACGGACAAATCGGGACAGCGCAGGACAAATTCGGACAGCCCTTGCCGCCCGTCCAAATATAGCATATTTAGTCGCTACCTTTGAGCGGGACTATTCCCGTAACCACTAAAATTCCAATTATTTATGGCAAACAGAATGACCCCGCCCGCAGAGGGGCAGGAAAAAGACGTGCTGCTGGTCTTGGATAAACAGCAGGGAAAGGTGAGTGCCGTTAAGGGTATTGACAAGGAGGGCAATTTGCAGACCGTGCCGCCGACACACGGTGGCGAGTTCATGCAGGTGGACAAGAACAGCGATGTGTTCAGCAACTTCATTTCCAACTTCTACCGCAAGTATCAGGACACTTCCGGGCTGGAACTGTTCAGCGTCAAGGCTTCCGAAGCGGAGCGGGACGCAAAGGCAATCGAGGAAAACCACCGCAACCCTACACCGGAGGGCGACAAGCGGGCTGAAATGCTTCGAGTTCCGAAGCCCGACTTCCACGAGTTCAAGCAGGGTTACCGCTTCGACCGGCAAAAATCGACTGGGAGAACCTGAAAAAAGTCGGCATCACCGCCGACACCCTGAAAAACACGAAGGACTTCGACCGGGTGATGCGTGGCTACAAGTCCCGAAATACCTACACCGTTTCGGGGACGGTGGGCGGCTTCTACCTCAAACCTACCGATGTCAAGCTCTCTTTCTATCAGGCAAAGGACGGCACGGTAGTACCCAAGCTGCACGGCGTGCAGCAGGACGAGAAACTGTTGCAACGCCCGTTCCATGAACACGGGTTCACCAAGCAGGAACAGGGCAACTTGCAAGGCACTGGCAACTTGGGCGGCATCGCTGAAATCAAAGACCCGAAAAGCGGCGAGCAAATCCCCGTGTTCGTCAGCCGGGACAGGTACACGCACGAACTGGAGTATATGCGGGCTGACAAGTGGAAATGCCCCGACACCATTTGCGGCGTGCAAGTCAGCCCGGAACAGAAAGCCGCCTTTGAAGCCGGGCAAGCGGTGAAAATGGAAAACCTGCAATTCAGGGACGGCACGAAGCGCAGTGCCTATTTGCAGGTCAGTGCGGTGGAGCGTGGCTTGGAGTTCCTGCCCCGTGCCGCCGTCCAGTTCTTGCAGCAGGGGCAGCAGCCCGCAGAACAGCAGGTAGCCGGGCTAAAGGACGGCAAGGGCGTTGAGTTCAACGGTCATGTACAGCCCGGCGCACAGGGCAAATCCCACGACAAGGTGCAGCCGAAAGACGTTACCCCCGCCGCCGAGAACCGGACGCAGGTAGCGGTCAATTCCGGGGGCAAGACCAACGAAGCCACCAAGCAGGGCAAAGAGCCGTTGAAACAGGGTCAGGACAAGCCCACCGCCAAGCAGAAAGAGAAGCAGGGCAAAGCGCAGGACAAGAGCCTGAAAGCGGACAAGCCCAAGAAGTCCAAAGGAATGAAATTATAAAGGTATGCAGCTAATCTATATTATAGCTATTCCGCTTGCCGTCCTGATTTTCTTCATAGTCCTTTCTTTAAAAACCGACTGGAAAGAAATAGACAGGCACAACCGCCAGTATTACGTGGGCGGCTACCATATTTATTATGACCGTAAAATTTTACGGAAAATCAAGTCAGTAACAGACCATAAAAAAGAAACAACATGATTGCATTGATAACAGAAAAGCCCAGCGTGGCAAAGGACATCGCCCGCATCATCGGTACGACCCAGCGTAATGACGGTTATCTTTCCGGCAACGGGTATATGGTGACATGGGCGTTCGGCCACTTAATCCAGCTTGCCATGCCGGAAGCCTACGGCGTGGCGAACTTTCGCAGGGAGAGCCTGCCCATACTGCCGCCCGATTTCCAGCTAATCCCCCGTCAGGTGAAAGCGGAGAAAGGTTACAAGGCAGACCCCGGCGTGCTGAAACAGTTGAAAGTGATAAAGGAAGTGTTCGACCAGTGCGACCGGATTATTGTCGCCACCGATGCCGGACGTGAGGGTGAGTTAATCTTCCGCTATATCTTCCATTACCTGAACTGCCGGAAACCATTTGTGCGCCTGTGGATAAGCAGCCTTACCGACAAGGCAATCCGTGAGGGGCTGGATAACTTGCAGCCGGGAGAGCGTTACGATAACCTCTACCTCTCTGCCAAGTCCCGCAGCGAAGCGGACTGGCTGATAGGGATAAACGCCACCCAAGCGTTGAGCGTAGCCGCCGGGCAGGGGGTGTTCTCGCTGGGCAGGGTGCAGACACCCACGCTCGTGATGATATGCAGCCGCTATTTGGAGAACAAGAATTTCGTACCCGCCAAGTTTTGGCAACTCAAAGCGGCGACTGCCAGCGGGGGAATAAATTTTACCGCCCAATCGACCGCCAAGTGGGAACAGCAGCCCGAAGCCATAGCCGCCCTGCAACGTGTAAAGGATGCCGGGCAGCTTGCCGTGAAATCCGTTGAGAGGAAAGAAACCGCCCAAGAACCGCCACTTTTGTACGACCTTACCACGCTGCAAAAGGAAGCGAACACGAAGCTGAACTTCTCGGCTGACAAGACGCTTTCCATAGCGCAAAGCCTGTATGAAAAGAAAGTGATGTCCTACCCAAGAACCGGAAGCCGCTATATTCCGGAGGACGTTTTCGATGAAATGCCGGAACGTGTCGCCCTGCTGGGGCAATACCCCCGCTTTGCCGGGTATGCCGCCGGGCTGGACGGCACACCCCTGAACCGCCGCAGCGTGAATGACGGCAAAGTGACCGACCACCACGCCTTAATCATTACCGAGAACCTGCCCGGCGAACTTTCCAAAGACGAGCGGGCGGTTTACGAGCTGGTAGCCGGGCGTATGCTGGAAGCCTTTTCGGGCAAGTGCGTGAAAGACGTTACCACCGCCATATTGTCGGCTGGAGATACCGACTTCACGGTGAAAGGGTCTGTAATGAAAGTAACTGGGTGGCGTGCCGTGTTCGGCGAGCAAGAAACGGGCGGGGATGAAGAAGCCGCCAGCCTGCCGCCGCTCCAAGAGGGAGAATATTTGCCACTCTCCGGCGTGGATCTGCTCGAAAAGCAGACCAAGCCGAAACCGCTGCACACAGAAAGCAGCCTGCTTGCCGCAATGGAAAACGCAGGCAGGGAGCTGGAGGATGCCGAACTGAAAGCCAGCCTGAAAGATGCCGGGATAGCACGCCCGCCACCCGTGCGGCGATTATCGAAACGCTGTTCGCCCGCCAGTACATCGTGCGTGAGAAGAAGAACCTTGTGCCTACCGACAAGGGGCTTGCCGTTTACAAGATAGTCAGGGACAAGAAGATTGCCGATGTCGAAATGACGGGTATGTGGGAAACCGCCCTTTCCAAGATAGAAGCGGGAAGCATGGATGCCGACACGTTCCGAAAGGGCATTGAGGTGTACGCCGCTCAAATCACGGCGGAATTGCTATCGGTGCAGTTATCTATCGCCAATGGCGAAACCTGTTCCTGCCCCAAATGCAATAACGGGCGCATCCTGTTCTACCCGAAAGTGGCGAAGTGTTCCAACGTGGACTGCACGCTTACCATATTCCGCAACAAGTGCGACAAGCAGCTTTCCGACAAGCAGATTGTCGAGCTGGCGACGAAACGCAAGACAGGGCTAATCAAGGGCTTCAAGGGCAAGAACGGCAAGGCTTTCGATGCTTCGCTTGTGCTGGACGAACAGTTCAATATCGGTTTTTCATTTCCCGAAAAGAAAGCGAAACCGAAGAAATAGCCTAATCTTTGCCACTGAAATTTCATTGTGATAGGTTTTACAGCTTATAATAATTGAAATTTTAGTGGTTGCGCCCGGAGAAACCGGGCGCATTTTTTATATGTTCCCGCCAAACAGGTAGGTCGAACAGACCACCCCGTTATCCAGCACCCTGCTTTCCGAGAGCTTCCACAGCGAGCCGGATGTTTCCCCGACAAAACCGATGCCTTTGCCCGCCATGACCGGGACGGTGTAGATTGTCAGGCTGTCCAGCAGTCCGGCTTTAATCAATGAAGTAAGCAGCTTGCCGCCACCCACCACCAGCATGTCGGTTTCCTGTTTCAGTTCATAGACCTTTGCAGCGGTTCTTCGGTCAGGAACTCCACCCCGCAGTCCGGTGTAACGTTGGTGTCGTAGTGTGACACCACAAAAGACCGTTTGCTTTTGTGCGGCCACCCGCCCCAGTGTTCAAAGATGTAGTTGTAGGTGTTCGCCCCCATAAGCAGGCAATCTGCATCCAAATAGTATTTGCCGATGATAGATTTTACTTCATTGGGCAACCAGTCCAGTTCTTTGTCTAAAGTTGCTGTATGTCCGTCAAGAGATACGGCGATATGCGCTTTAATTTGTTTCATCCTATCGGGTATTAAACAGTTTACTAATCTATATTCAACTGTCCGCCAGCATCCCAAAAAGAAGCGTGAACTTACACTGCTCCAAAGTAGAGGTACTGGCATACCCTAAATGACGAAACAGGCAAGCCCACGCTATGACGAAGCATAGCATAGACATTGCGCTGAAAATCTCGTCATTTTTTGAAAAGTGCCAGTTTTCTACTTTGAGATATTCGGCGAACGAATATGTTATATATAAAGACGATATTACAGCCGAAACTGTTCAACCGCCGTTATTCTCTTATGTTACTTTTGCAAAAGTAGCGAAAATCGCTGGAATAACCTTGCAAATAATAGAAATCCTGCCTTATTATCATAACAAGACAGGATTCAAGATGAAAATATATGATATTGATTATCACTCAATCCATGCGTTCACGGATTAACTTGTGGATGTCGCTTGCACGGTAGAAATATTTTCCGTCTAACGTCAAGTAAGGCAGTATTCCTTTCTTCCGGTAACGTTGCAAGGTTTTGGTACTCACTTTCAGCATAAAGCACAAATCCTGATTGTCAAGGAGTTTTTCACCGTTCAGGTAATTGTGACCGCTTAACAGACGGTCTATCTTTTTGTCCTGCATATCGAGCCTATCCATGATACGCTCCATCCAAGCCACGAAATTTTCTTTATCTATATACATAAGGCTACCGGATTAAATAAGACCTATCATAAAATAGCTTTGGTTCACCGGGTCTTTAATGATAATCTCCCGTTCACGCATAAAGCGTATATAACTCTTTGCGGTGCGCTCCTTAACATCCAAAAACTGCTGTAATTGTTCGCAAAGGTCTATATAAGTAATATGTGCCTGTCGCCCGAAAATGTCACGGGCAACACCTACCAGTTCCCTTTCCTTGCGCTTCTCCTTTTCCTCACGGGGTTTCTCACCCTTGTAAACGTGCATCCCGGCTTTCTTGTCCCATGCAAAGAGCATCAGAGGAACGTCCAGCGGGCTTCCGTCCCTTACTTTCAGGCTTTCACCACCGACTGGGCGGGTTCATCGTCTTTCTCTATCGAAAGGATTGTAGCCGCCTTGCGCTGCAACTCGCTGCCCAAATGTCCCCGCAGCTTCAAACCGTTGGGGACGAAATGCAGCACGCACAGAATACACGTGTTGTAGATGCCAGCCAGCCGATAAAGTTCATCTATCACCGCCACGCTTTCCGCTTCATCGTTGGCACTCTTAACAAGGTCGGCGATGCCGTCAATGACGACCAACTGGATGCCGCCGTACTGGTAGTAAAACTTATCCATGCTCTGCACAATGGCGTTCAAGCGTTCTTTGCGTGACATACCCGTCAGGCAGAACGCTTTGAGTTCATCGGGTTTGTCCGGCTGTTTGGCACGTGCCAGCAGGTTGCTTACATTCTTGAACAGTTGCACTTCCGATTGCTCGGTATCGTAAAGCAAGACCGCCTTGTGCCTGCCGTTGGCGGTTATCTGTATGCCCAGCGTATCTACTTCCGCACCAGCCGGGCAGATGCAGCCCGCCACGATTGCGGCTACATAATTGCTCTTTCCCGTTCCCTCGCCCCCGGTGATGCCGAACAGGTTGCCTTGTGTCCCCAGCGGAACGTCACCCGCCGAAATAATCTCTTGTGCTTTGGCGGGCGGGTTGTTGAAATCTATCTCGCATGATTTTAGCATAATCAATGTGTCGCTATACAGGTTGTCTAAAAATTCGATAAACAGCTTCAGGAAATCTTCACGGGTGTTCCCGGCTTTGAAGTAGTCGGATATGTCCTTTTCCTCTTTCGTTCCCGGAAGCGGGAGCAGCAGGCGTTTCACGCCAAATTCTTCCAATAGTTTTTCCTGCTTGCATGAACTTTCCCTGCCCGTCTTGTCCATGTCAAAGAGCAGGACGATGTGCTTGAAGCGGAACGTCAGCCGATAGACCAGCGTGGGAGGGATAGTCACCGTTTCGCTGTTGAAGCAGATAGCGTGAAAACCGTGCGCCGCCAGCGAAAGCACGTCTTTCTCGCCGCCCGTGATGAATAGCGTGTCGCCTTTGGCTGGCAGTTGTTCCAGCCCGAAACTGTAGTTCTCGCCGAAGCTGCCGCCGTAGAGGAAGCGGGGCGTGGAGAACGGGCGGTACAGCTTGATGTGCTGTTTGCCCTTGTAGCCGTACATGGGTTCTGCCACCGATGAAGTGTAGGTGTACGGTTTGCCCTCTGCCGTTTCGCTGTGATACTCCCGGAGCGAGCAGACCTTGTAACGTTCCAGCAGTTCGGGCGTGATGCCGTACTGTTGCCAGTACACCAGTTCGGCAAGCGGGAACTTCTGTTCCCGGAACTGGTAGGGCTTGACGGGCTTTTCGGACGTTTCTTCGGGTTTGTCCGGCACTGCCCGGCGGACGGTTGCCGGGGGAACGGAAACCGGAGTGCCGGAAGCCAGCCCCAAACCCAAGTCCCGGTCGATGATTTCCAGTATCTCCACGAAGTCAGCCGCCCGGTTGCAGTCCAGCCCCTTTAACTGCCCCACGAGGAAGAAACAGTCGCCGCTATAACTGTCGTTGCCGAAGTCTTTCATCTTGTAGATACCGCCCCGGCGGTCGAAGTAGATGTTGCAGGAAGCCTTGCTGTCCTCGTACAGCGGGTTAAGGAAGTTGCGACCTATGCGCCAGTTTCCGGGCAGGTAGTGTTTGAACACCGCCAGCCCGTTACTTGTCCTTTCTAAGATTTCCTCTTTCCTTAGCATACAACTGGTGGTTGGTTATCAGGTTGTCGATGTTCTCCTTGTTGCTCCTTATCAGGCGTTCTTCCAGCATCCGGCGTATCTCGCTGACCTTGTAGAAGTAGCGTCCCCTGATGTTGGAATAGGCGATAGTCCCCGACACCCGCAGGCGTTGCAGGGTCTTTTCGCTTATTTTCAGGAACGTGCAGACCTCGTAGCTGTCCACCCACATGTCTTCCTCGCTTTGCCTTGCCGTTTCCATGTGGTTGAAGATGTAGTCGCAATGGCGGTAATCTTGTTGTCCAGTTCCTTGTAGGCTTTGGACTCGAATGTTATTATTTCCATAACGGTAACTGATTGATTTGCCGCAAAGTTCGGGTGTCCTGAAAAATAAAACGCCACAGATGTACCCACCTGTGGCGAAATAAATTTTGTTAAAGCACGGTTGCCTAATCCTGCTCCCTCATGCGCATCAGCAACCTGTCTTTCAGGGTGGAGAGGAAGCCCGTTCGGTCTTTGGTCTTGGCTTTTAGTTCCATGTAGGTGTGGTAGAAGTCGCCGAGGTCTATGTCGAACACGTATTCAAAGTAGGCTACAATCTCCTTAATATCAACCGTTCCCTTGTTCAGACAGCCGCAGGCGTCCAGTGCGTAGATAAGTTCCACCAACGCCCTTTTCGTCCCCGTCCAGCGTAGCACCTTTCCTGTGAAGCCGTTCTTCACCCGCTTGCGCTGTTCCCGGCGTTCCAGTTCGTGCAGTCGGTTGGTGAGGTATATTTCCAGCAGTTCGTTGGCTAAAATCTTGGCTACCTTGAAATCGTGACTGGTGCTGAACTGTGGGTCTGTTTCGTAATAGAAACTGTCCACGATGATTTGTATGTCAGGCTTCCCACGTATGAAATACTGCCTGTCCAAGTAGGTGGCTTTCGTTCGGTGGTACTGGTAGAACGCCAAGTTCCGCTGGAACGACCTTGAAATCCGGTCGGTTTCCGACAGCAGGTAGTCCCGCTGCACGTCCTCGCTGCCGCTGGGGAAGCGCACCTCTATCTTGTAAACGGTATTGTAATAGATGATTTTGCTCGCTAAAAGCGGTTTCAGTTCCTTGAAGAAGTGTATTTCTTCTTCCGTGCTGGCGAACGGGTAGGAGATTATAAAGGTTTTGAGTTCGCCCAGTATCTCTTGCAGGTAGTCCACGCACAGGCGGCAGAGCGTCAGCGTGTCCGCTGCGGTGTCCTCGTATTCCTGTATCTGCCATTCCACTTTTTGAAGCAGTCCGGCGAAGTATGTTTCCAACGGTATCTTATGTTCCATAACCTTGTGCTTATCTTTTATGAAGCACAAAGTTACGGGCATAAAAAATCAGTTTTATTCTTGATTTTTCACATTACGTTCTTGTAACTGTGCATTTTCTTGTTTCCTGCGCTTTTCTGCGTATTTCTCCGGGGGTATCTAAAAGATACGCCTTGCAGAAGTCGTTCAGGTTCGATGTCGATGCGAACCCGGTGGTGAACGCCACTTCGGTAAGCGTGAGGTTTGTGTTCAACAGGTAGTGTTCCACGTCCTTTACCCGTTCCTTTATCACCCATTCCTTAGCCGTGTACCCGGTCATTTTCTTTACCTTTCGCCGGAACGAGCCGTATTCCATGCCGCATTTGTCCGCCAGTTTCTCGGCATCATAGACCATGTAGCCTTTCAGACGTACCATTTCGGTGAACGTCTGCCTGCCCAGTTCCGGCAGCATCCGTTCGGCGTGGCGCAGTTCCTTTTCCGTCACCAGCAGTCGGTTGCCCCTTACCGGGTTTCTCCGCAGCAGGTGGAAAGCGTGGCATACCGTGTTGTACACGTTGCAGAGGTACTGCCGTCCCGGTCGCATCCAGTGGAGCGCATCGCAGTAGGCGGTCAGTTCGGGTATCTCGTCCCGCTTGCGGTGCTGTTCCGCCAGTTCGTCAAGTATGGCGTAATGGGTGGTGGACATACCCAGCAGGATAATGATTGCCTTGTAGTCCTTGTATGCCGCCAGTGTCGGCGTTTCCGGCAGGCTTTTGAGCGTGTCGCACACGTGGGCGCACAGCCGCCCGTCCTTGCTGAACGGTTCAAGTTCCAAGTAGTTGTCCATTTTCCGGCTGTTGTGCAGCAGCCATGTTACCTTTTCGTCCAGTTCCTTGCAGGACGCTTCCAACTCCGCTTCGGGAGCGGGAAGCAATAATGATGTAATCCGTTGTTCCATATCTGATGTTTTATATATGAATGACATATCATTTGTTCCACTTCACGCAATCCGTCCAACCCCATTCATCGAACAGCCATGTTTCTAAGAAGAAAAGTACAAAGGGCAGCAGGAACAGAAAATATGCCTGTACTGCGCTGATATGCTTAGAGCGGCGGTAGCGGTTCAACAATGCCTGTACACGGGCTTTCCTGTATCGTGCAAGAATAAATACACAAATAAGCAAAAACATTGCACCTAAATAGCCAAGATGTAAGGACGACCATTCCGGTACACTGTTAATCAGGAGAAAGTTGCCGGGCAGAACTACTACCCACCACCAATACCAAAACAGCAGTATAAAACCTGACATCCGCCCTATCTTCTTGCCCCAAACCTCTCCCTTGAAATATAGGTAGTCAAAAAAATAGTATCTGTAATTCGTCCGGTTTGCACGTTGCTTCACTCGTTCAAAATAGTTATCTGTATTTTTTATTCCTTTATTCATAATGGCTTGGAAAGGAACGCCGTCAGATGCTATCTTTCGTTGTTACTAACTTATTTACAAATCCCAATCCGGTGAATAAACACCCAATCCCAATAAGGGGATAAACAATGCCACATAAGACTGCAAGCATATTCAATCCTCGTTCATCTCCCGTGAAGCCGTCTAAACAAACAGCTTGCAATATGAAGTTTGTAATTTGCCAATCCAATAAACTTTGGTCTATACAGATAAAGGCAAGCCACAAAAGGATAGAGCAACATTCCAAACCCAACAATAACATTATGGTTTTAGGCTGCATTGCATATAGTTTATAGACCTTGTAGATTACCAGTATATCTATTATTACAAGCATACCCAAAAGACAATATTCCATAATGCCATATATTCCGAACAGACGACCAAAGCCTAAGCCACCACAAAATAATGTTATGGCTATCAGCAAAGCACTGAAAGCTGTCAATGCTATTATGGATTGAACAGTTTTATTCATCGCACTATTGTTAATGGTTAGCAGGGAACGGCTTGTCCGTTATCCTGCGTTGTTAGCTGTATCTATTTTAGAAAATCCAAATCAAAATAATATTGATTGTCATTCTTCGGATTTATGTAAATCGTTGCCACTCCATAATATTGCAATAGCATTTCCAATGAAACTTTTTCCTTCAAAATTGCATCACTGCGAAATGTTTTTGTCTTTCCTTTGTATGGGGTGGTGTACGTCACGGTGCATATTGCAGTGGACACTACTTGTTCACTATGATAAATGTCAGGAAACAAAGAGCCGCTAACACCATTCCAAAACTGGGTTTCCCATGAATTGAATACCTTAAAGACTGGCTCTTGCATCCTTGACTTCTTGCTACTCCATTTCTGCGCACTTGACTTTACATTGGCTTAAATCAACCGATAATCGTGTTCCATGCTTTTTTATCTGTTTGATTGCCTGCCTTGCTCTATATCTACGAATAGCAGCACCTATAAGATTGTGATTTAACCATACAAGCAATAAAACCACTCCCGGTATTCCAATGGCATACCACCTTCCGGCAAAACAAATGC
>ENA-OQCE01000866-OQCE01000866.1-human-gut-metagenome-genome-assembly--contig:-NODE-866-length-14029-cov-2.556611_pt1 | contig 14029 bp, 18 predicted proteins | sample MGYA00242495_ERZ504572 | MGnify/ENA primary metagenome ERZ504572 (study PRJEB26092, sample SAMD00036228) | human gut metagenome | host: Homo sapiens | study: EMG produced TPA metagenomics assembly of...
ATCAAAAATAAGATATAGATATACCCGGAGGGCTACTTCGAACCTTTATTAAACAAGGAGATTCATAGTTTTGGCGTGAGTCTCCTTGTTTAATGCTTTTCTCATGTTATAAGGTAGCCCGCATCATTGCATTTGTGCAATGCCTGCAGGCAGATATTGCTCCGTTTATTATACATGCGGAGAATAAAGAGGAATACGAAGGGCGACTGGACAGCCCGGCACGACTGGAGCAGCTTTTCAGGGTAGAGCAGCGGCGGTTCTACAGAGAGACAGAACCAATGGTGGTTGATCAAGTATAAGAGATATTGCGGCGGGGAAACCCGTCGCTTTTCTGCTCCACTAACTCAGCATTATAGAAAGAGAAGATTGTTTTTCCGCGGAGAAAAGATATTACAGTTTTGCGCAGACAAGTTCATAAACTGTCTTCAGAAGTTCGTCTCCCCTGCGACATTCTGAAACAAACGACTGCGTTTTTTTTCGGAAGGATCATAGATATCTGGGAGTATTTTCCGTCCGCCCGGAAAGAATTATATTCACCACGCCAGAAAAGATAATCATAGTATCCAACATCAGCTGCCTTTGTACTTTCTTCTATCCATTTCTCAGACAGTATCTGTTTTCCATTCCACTTGCCTTTGTTAAGATAAAACAGTCCAAATTTGTGAAGTTCAGAAAGGGTCAGAAATAATCCGCCGGCTCCAAAACTGTTTCCAAGTGGATCAGTCTCCCATGTAGGACGTTTTATTCCAAGTTTGGAAAAAAGTCTGGGTGTAAGGTAAGAAACAAGATCGCAGCCAGAGCGTCTCTGTACAAGAATGCCTGCCAGATAGGGACCAACGTTATTATACACAAAATGCGTACCCGGCTTATACTTAAAGGGAATAGCCAGAGACATTTTTACCCAGTTATCTTCTTCATATAAAGGTCGTTGTTCTCCCATCAGACTGCCCTTCTCCTGTCCAAGGCACATGGTAAGAAGATCACGAACAGTTGCTTCTTTCAGGTTCTCATCTATACACTCCGGCAAGTCACCTGAAAATGCTTCTGTTAGTTTTTCATTAAGATCGATCAGCCTTCCTGAACAGCAAAGCCAACTGCACAGGATGTGAAGCTCTTTGTTGCAGAATAAATATTCCTTCTGCATTCCGGTTCGCTGTACCACTCTGCTGCAAGTTCATTATCTTTTGAAATTTTGATTCCAAGAACATTATATTCTTTTGCTTTCTTAACAAAATCTGAAATATCCATAATATTTACACCCTTCTTGTCCTTAAATGTATTTTATTACTTTTATATTAACACAAAAATGGTGGATAAACCAGTTATTGCAGAAGGTGGTATATTACTATATTTCATCTTTAGACAAATTTCAATATTAAATATTGATTTTGTCTTTTTGTTATACCCGAATTTCAGCAAGACATTGCATCTTAATCCCTCAATATTCCCTTTTTTATCATAATTAAATCCTTCTGCTGATATTTTCATCAATGCAGTATTGGCAAATTGCTTAAGTTAATGACATTGTGTATGAACAGTAACAAAAATGTCATCAATTTTTTCGATAAAAATATATATCTTTGTCTTGCCTTGTCAATGTGTGGTATATTTAAGACTGCAAAATACAGAAAGGAGAAAGTCATGGGAAACGAAGCAGGGGAATGGATCATTCATGGAGTAACATGGGATGATCCGAAATGCATCCACGATGTGGATGAAGCAGTCGAATATATCAACCGGGTTGGTTTTCTTCCTCTTTTTAAGAACGAAATTCCGGGGTTTTCTCTGGAGAAACGGACAGTGGCAGAATATTGGTGGTCTGATGATCCGGTGAGGGATCCGTGGAGATGGAGGATTGCCATTGCAAAAAAGCATGATGTTCTTTACGGGAAATTTTTTGCCAAAAAAGCCGGGTTTATTTCCCAAAAATGGCTGCCGGTATTTGCCAACTACCGCAGGGACGGCTATGATTTTGATGCTCTGTTTGAGGATGAAAAAGCACCGATCAAACATAAGAATATTATGAAACAGCTTTATCCAGAAGCCGCGGATACGCAGATAAGAAAGATTCTAAAATAGGAGAGAATATGTGCAGCAGATATTATATAGATCCCAATATGATGGAGGAGATTTCCAGAGTGGTACAGAACATAGATGGGAGGATTCGGCTGACACAAGGAGATATCCGTCCGACCGATGTCGCACCGGTCATTGGACAGTCAGAACATGGACTGGAACTGGGTATATGCAGATGGGGATATCCCCTGTCAAAAGGCAAAAATCCGGTCATCAATGCAAGGGTGGAAACCGTCATGGATAAACCTTCCTTTCAGAACGGAATCTTATATCACCGGCTGTTGATTCCGGCAGGCGGGTTCTACGAATGGAATTCCCTGAAAGAAAAGAGTTCCTTTGCCAGACCGGATTCCTCTGTGCTGTATATGGCAGGATTCTGTGACTGGTTTGAGAATGAACGAAGATTTGTGATCCTGACTACCACAGCGAATAATTCCATGAAAAAATCCATGATCGCATGCCTTTGATCTTGGAAAGGGAACAAATCACAGACTGGTTTGATAATAACAAAATGCCTGTACTTCTGTACCAGACACCGACTCAGCTTAATCGACAGACGGAATATGAACAGCAGAGTCTGTTTTCATAGAAAGTGGTGAGTTTTAATGACAAAGGATGAATGGTACAAGCAACTGTTCGAGAGACTTGGAAACTCCAGATTAAAGAAACTGGAAACAGTAAATGGATTAAGTTAAAAACACTTGGTAGTACCAGGCCCAGCTACATCCATACATCTTCTAAGAAGTATCCTATTATCGTTGGACAGAAATATCAATATACTGTCAAAGCGTACAATAGGGATACGAAGAAGTATGGAAGCTACAATACAAAAGGACTGACCGTAACTGCATCATTAAAGATGGTAACCGGGATTGAAGCTAAGATTGAAGGGACAACAGTCAAGCTTACATGGAACAAAGTAAGCGGTGCGGACAAATATGCCATTTATTCCAAAATCAAAGCAGGCGACAAATGGAGTAAGATTATTACAGTCAAAGATACTTCATCTTTTGTTGACGTAAATCCATGCGTAAACTGCACAAACTATTACTCTGTAAGAGGTTATTCTAGCAGCACTAAGACATATGGAGTTATGAATAAAACAGGAGTAAGCATTTATGTGAAAGACAGCGACGAAGTTAGACCAACAATAACGCCAGAGCCAACAGATACTCCTGACCCAGATGATGAAGTTGACCATGCTACACCAGAACAGAAAGCACAGGAAGTATTCAAGCTTGTAAATACAGAAAGAATGAAAGCTGGTTTACAGCCGTACAAGTATGATTTAAGACTTGAAAAGGCCGCGATGGTAAGGGCTAAGGAGATTGCGGTTAAGTTTTCGCATGAAAGACCAGATGGGACATCTTCGGAACAGCTGTTACGCAAGCTGGAGCCGGAAGTCCTACTGATGAGAATATCGGAATGGGTACATCAAGTGCAGCAGAGGTTATGAAAGCTTGGATGGATAGTCTTGGACATAAAATTGCGATTTTATCAAAAAATAACACACATATTGGAGTCGGCTATTATAAAGGACATTGGGTTCAGACGTTCTCTGATAACCCAGATAAAAAATGTACTTTTACAATTAATGCTAATGGAGGAGTATTTAGTGATGGGACATCAATAAAGTTTTTTGTCATTCAGCATATCTTTAACAGATTTTCAAAGGAGAAAATATTATTTTCAGACATCAGTTCTTGAAATTTATTCAGATTAAGATCCGAATGCTCAAGCTCTCTGGAGAACTGATAACAGATCTGAATCTGATCATTCAGGTTAAAATGATGTTCGTTTTTCAGATATGTTCCGACATCAAGCTCATGGATAAACAAAGTACAGACGACAGCCATTTTAACCTTGGTAAAGATTTCATCGTCATAGACTGCACCACAGAAATAAGTATAAATCCAGTAAACCAGAAGCTGTTCTTCCTGAATCTGCCAGTCCGGACAGTAGAAATCAAATTCGCTTTTCTGATATATATAATCGTTTTCTCCTGAAGAAATATATAAGGAATCAAGACGTTCCTTCAGAAATTCTTTCCATCCGGGACGAAGAACTTCCATTTCCGGAACAATAGTTTTCCACATGTTTTTAAATAGATCCTTTGATGTGTCAGAAGTATTCATTCTGGAATGAACTTTATCACAAAATGTTTTTCCGAATCCGGAATCTTCATGACGTTTCCGAATCTCTTCCCATTTAAAAAGTTCGTTTTTATTTAAACACAGCTGAAAATCATGTGTGATGGCAAGTACTTTCCACAGGCGTTTCCGTATGGGGACATTTCTGTTCTGGATGATTTTTATCAGAAAATCTCTGGTATCCATCAGTGCAGTAAATAAAAAGTAATCAAAATCATCATAGGTTTCTTCAGCGGCTTCCTTTTCGATGATAACAAAATGAACTTTTTCTTTCTGAGACAGCAGAATTCTTGCTGCTTCCGGGCAGGAAAGAGACAAAGAAATCTCACGCAGGCCCTCAAATTCTTCAATGTGTCGTGGATAATTTCTGCAGGTGTCGCAAAGCATTTTCGGACCTGCTTCTGTGTAAATATCACACAGATTTTCTTCGTTCAGAAATGCACACCGTCGGTTGTACTGGCGGAAGACATGTTCCTTCCAGTCGATATCGTTGTGCAGTCGATTGTGAAAAGGACCTTTGAAATGCTGATATCTCTTCAGGGTTTTATTGTCAATAACAATCTGCCATCCTGCACAGCAGGTATCCGGACAGGACCCGGCAATGCAAGAAAATTCTTTATAATAGTTGGGAAATGTAAATTCCATGGTTTCTGCTGCTTTCTGATTATTTCTTTTTTGCTTCCAGATAGTCGTTTAACTCTGCATTCGGAATATCTGTAATGAACATATGTCCGGGAGCATGAGTGATAACGATTGGCGGTTTGGCATTCTCAATTGCTGCCTGCGGAGTTACGCCGCATGGCAGAACACAGGAATTTCCCCTTCGTAAATATCCACTGCTTCACCGTAATCAGGTTTCATAACGTCATCAACACCGACCTCTTTCGGATCTCCCATATGTACAGGGGCACCATGAACATTCGGCATTTTGAAAGTAATGTCATAAGCTTTTTTTGCGTTTTCCGGTGTCATCGGGCGCATGGAGCAGACCATAGGACCGGAAAATGGACCAACAGGAACTGTCTGAATGTTAGTTTTGAACATCGGTACATTTCGTCCCTGGGCGATATGACGGATTTCAATCCCTTCTCTAATCAGTGCTTCTTCAAATGAGAAAGAACAGCCGATAAGAAATCCAACATATCCCTCTTTCCAATACTCGGAAGCGTCAGTAATTTCTTTTGTAAATACACCGTTTTCATAAATCCGGTATTTCGGGATATCCGTGCAGATATTTCCGCCCTCACCCATGTCATGAGTTTCAGGAGTTCCTTTGATAATCTCGAGAATTGGACACGGAAATGGATTCTTGTGTGCAAATTCTTCAAAATCTGCAGCATATTCCGGTGGCAGAATTACCAGATTTGCCTGCGCATAGCCACGGCACATTCCTGCAGTGGGGAAATCAATAACTCCCTTGCGGATCAGTTCACGAACTTTCTTTGGGGACATATCTACATAAGGTGTGATATCAAAAGCCATAATAAATTACCTCCTGTTTCGTACTTTACAATATAAAAGTATTGTACAGTAAACTGACAGGAAATGCAATGCTATAAATAGTGGCGGCTTGATTTTTATATAAAATATTTTATAATAGGAATGCCGAAGGGTGCTGCCGGACGCGTTGTGAACAGCAATAATATATGAATGGGGGAATGAGAGTGGCAGCATATGAAAAGAGTAAGAGTGTGAAGTTAAAATCGATCAGTACCATGACAGAAGGGACCATCTGGAGACAGATCCTTCTGTTTTCTATTCCATTGATACTGGGAAATCTGCTCCAACAGATGTACAATACAGTGGACTCAATTATTGTAGGAAATTTTGTGGGCAGCAATGCACTGGCTGCAGTTGGTTCCAGTACGTCGCTGATTTGTCTGCTGATTGCATTCAGTATGGGGGCATCTGCAGGTGCGGGAGTTATTGTATCCCAGTTTTATGGAGCAGGAGATGAGAATGGCGTTCAGCGTTCTGCACATACAGCCTTGATGCTTGCGCTTATTCTGGGAATTGTTCTTACTATCGCTGGAATTGTATTTTCACCTGCAATTCTCAGGTGGATGAGAACTCCGGAAGAAGTAATGAATCAGTCAGTTCTGTATTTGAGAATTTATTCTTATGGACTGGTTTTTAATGTCATCTATAATATGGCAGCGGGGATCCTGAATGCAGTAGGTAACTCCAGACGTTCGCTGATGTATCTGGCAGTAGCTTCGTTTTCCAATATTTTTCTGGATTTATGGCTTATCGGCGGAATGCACATGGGAGTCGAGGGTGCTGCAATTGCAACAGATATCAGCCAGGTACTTTCCTGCATTTTTGCATTATGGTTTTTGATGAGAGTTCCGGATATTTACCGCATAAATCCGAAGAAACTTTCCATTGATAGAACAATGGCAGGACGGATTATCCAGGTAGGTCTGCCGACTGCAATTCAAAACACGGTAATCTCCTTTTCAAATGTACTGGTACAATCTGGTGTCAATGGATTCGGAGCCAGTGCAATGGCGGGTTTTGGTGCATACCTGAAAGTAGATGGGTTTAACATTCTGCCGGTAATGAGTTTTAGTATGGCAGCAACGACTTTTACCGGTCAGAACTATGGTGCGGGAAAAACAGACAGAATCAGGAAAGGATTGAGAGTAACTCTTGGAATGAGCGTGCTTTATACGATCGTGACAGGAATTCTCCTGCTGACCTTTTCCAGACCGATCATAGGGATTTTCAGCAGTGATAAAGAAGTAATCTATTATGGGGCACAGGCAATGAAATATTTCTGCCCGTTCTATTTCCTTCTGGGAATTATGCATTCCCTGGCAGGAACCATTCGCGGAACAGGAAAGACGGTACCTCCCATGGTAGTGATGCTGCTTGCATTATGCCTGTTCCGTATTCTGTGGATTCAGTTTGTGGTTCCACATTTCACCAGCATTGATATTATATATGTACTGTATCCTGTTTCATGGGCTGTAGGAATGGTACTCATGCTTATCTATGCATGGAAGGGAAATTGGATGCCAAAAAAATATCAGAATATTAATCAGACTGTCTGATAGTATTCTTTTACATAGTGAATGAACTGGCGTACATGGGATTTCAGAATTCTGTTTTTACTGTAAACAATATAAAAACTGCGTTTGTGAGCAGATTCTTCTAATGGAAACAGAAGAATCTGCTTTGTTTTTTGCAGGTCATTCATGCGGGCTACTACATTCAGACTGGAAGGTTCAATACCGGCATTTTCCAGAAAAATATCCATTTCCTTTTTGGTTCCGGAGCCTTTTTCCCTGATGATAACAGGATCCTTGATAAAGTCCTGAAAAACAACAGGTTGTTCTTTTTGTTTTAAGTTTAAATAATGATCATTCACAGGGATAGCAATCACCATATTATCCTGACAGAAGGGAATAAATACACAGCTGTCGTCTCCTGTATTCTGTCCTGTCAAAGCCAGGTCTACGGTCCCATCCAGTACACGGTTAATAGCGCCGGAACTGTCTGTCTGCCAGGAATGGAAATATACATCAGGATACATTCTGCCAAAACCTGCGAGAAGTTCAGGAAGGAGATAAGAAGAAGGAATGGTGGAGGCTGCCAGATCAATGATCTGCTTTCTGGAACCGGTGAAATTCTCCAGAAGATTGTTGCGGATATCCAGAATGCGGAAAGCGCTGTCGTAGAGTTGGTATACCACACTTTTTTATAAATGAAATTTATAAATATTTATAAAAAAGTATTATATTTAAATCATCCGATAAAATGAAAAATCCAGTAAATAAATGGAAGTGTAAAAACAGAACAGATAGTTGTAACAAGAATTCCACCCATTGCATAATCGCCATCTGATCCGTAGGCATTTGCCATCATTACCATAGAGGACATAACTGGCATTGCAGAAGTCAGAGCATGGTAGTGCGGATTTCTGAAGAAACCGGAAGATATCCAAGTAATACATAGAAGAAAAGCGGAAACAAAAGCATTTTTAGGATGACAATTCCATAATAATCCAGTCTCCGGATATTTTTCAGTACATCGATACAGGCGAAAACACCGCAAGATAGATCATTGCGAGAGGTGTGGCGGTCTGGCCGATTTTCTGAAGGGAATTGTTCAGAACTTCAGGAAGCCGGATTCCTGTCAGCACACAGATCACAGCAAGAAAGATGGAAACAGTAACAGGATTGATCAGCTTCCGGAAATCAAAACGGTTTTTTTGACTGTCTGTACCTGAAGTAAGGCGTACACCTGCTGTCCACAGCATGAGCTGATCAATAATGGTAAATACACAGATGTAGAGCATACCGTTTTCCGGATAAATACTGGTTACTATGGGAATACCCATAAATCCACATTTCCGAATACGCTCATGGCACTGTAAAGCTGCCTGTGGTTACCATGCAGATGAAAAAAAAATACCAGATATGTAGCTGAGTAAAAACAGACATATATACATAATTCCCGCAATCAGAAAAATGCTCAGTGAATGAAAAAGAGTTTTACGTTCCACTCCGTTTACAGTATTGATAAAAATCATTACAGGAAGCGCCAGTTTTATTACAAATTTTGAAATGACTTCAAGATTTTCTCTGTTCATAACCCGTGTGCGGATCAGGATCACGCCTGCAAGCATGTAGATCACGAACATTCCGATCTGAGCAGTCAGAATGCTGAAAGTATTCATTTGAGTTCTCCTTTTTTTTCGTAAATTCACATAAAATTATAACTGCAAAAAAAGTGAAAATACAACAGAAAGTATAGGTGGCGAAAAATGTTTTTTTGAGTTACAATAAACAAAGCTGAGTTATATATTAGGAGGAGTAAAAAAGTGAATGTATTAGAAATTGTTCTGCCTGTACTGGTTATGATCGTGGTCGGTATGCTGTGCAGAAAATGGAAGATTCTGACCAGAGACGGAATCAATAACATGAAGGTGCTTGTAACGAATGTTATGCTTCCGGTTGCTATTTTTCATGCTCTGGCAACAGCGGAATATAATAAAGAAACCGGAATCCTGATTTTGATCATGTTTGTAATGCTGGTAGTATCCTTTGGTCTGGGCTTTTTGCTGAAGCCATTTCTGAAAGGAACCTATCAGAAATATCTACCGTTTATGGTAAGCGTATATGAAGGGGGACTTATGGCCTATCCGTTATATACAAGCCTCTGTGGCAGTGAAAATCTTTCCCGTATTGCAGTTCTGGATATTGCCGGACTGTTGTTTGGATTCAGTGTATATATGGGAATGCTGGGACAGGTGGAAAACGGTGAGAAGATTGATGTGAAAAAACTGTTTTTCAGTGCATTAAAGACTCCGGCATTTATTGCAAGTATCCTGGGAATTATTGCAGGATTATCGAAGGTGATCCTTGCAGTTTTAGACAGTCCTTTCGGAGGCGTGTACAGAGTGTGGAAAATATTCTCACCACATCTGTGACTGCCATTATTTTACTGGTAGTGGGATACAGCATGGAACTGAATGCGAAATTATTAAAGCCATGCATTGCCACGATCATCTTACGTGTATTGCTTCAGGCAGTGATGATCGCAGGAGTTCTTGTTGCTGTACATTATCTGGTAGGTGATGATCGGCTGGTCAATCTTGCAATTATCAGTTATATGTCAGCACCGGCCACATTCAGTATGCAGACTTTTATGAAAGATGAAGAAGGAAGCGCTTATGTTTCCACAACAAACTCCATGTACTGTCTGGTATCTATTCTTGTATATATAATTATGGCAGTGACAATCTACTGATCATGAAATCTGAATAACAGAAAATGAAAATTACCGCGGATTGAAATAGACCTGGCGGTAATTTTTGTATGTCGCAGGAAATTACTTCGTAATGTACCTGTGATATATAGTGCTCCGCATGAGGCGTAGAATCCTGTAAACGGGAAAGGGGTTGCAGATATTTAAATAATTTGGTAAAAACAACTAAAATATATTGAATGATGGCAAAAAAATATTGTAAAATAAAACGAAAACAAAGACTTGTGGAAAGGGAGCATACGTATGGAGAAAAGGTATACGATTGGTGTAATGATCGGAAATGCAAATTCACCGCATACGATGAATCTGATGCAGGGTATTTTTCATGCAGCTAAATCTATGGACGTAAATGTTCTGTTTTTCTTGGGATTCACAGTAGTTATTACTATAAATCTTATTTTGGCGAAGATACGGAAGATGATTATGATTATCAGTTCAATGTAGTTTATGATTATCAGGCGTTCGCAGATGCGGATGCATTGATTATGGCATATGGTTCCCTTTGTATTTTTCTGGACGAAAAAGAAAGTAAAACTTGCATCCCTTGAAGCCGGATACGGATACCACAAAGATCACACTGAAAGTAAAGGAGAAAAAAGAGTTCCCTTGTACAGGCATCAGTTATTTGTCAAACGTAAAGTATTCTTCTGATAACAAGAAGGTAGCAAAAGTCAATTCTTCCGGCGAGATCCAGGCAAAAAAAAGCCGGTACAACTTATATCAGGTGTAAAGTTAAACAGTATGGCGATACTTACAATCTCGTCTGCAAGGTAACGGTCAAAAAAGAAGGAAATATCAAAGATCCAACTTCAGCTTACCGGAATCTGATACAAAGTTATGAGAAAAAATATGGGAAAGCTCAATTAAATGAGCAGAAACAGTTTTGGACGGGACTATGCTATGCCAAATTGTTGGATTTCAATAATGACGGCATCAACGAACTTATCCTGACATACCAAACAGAAAGGTATAACAAAGACAAAGTTCAATATCATGTAGAATTGTGGAAGTATGGCGGAAAATCTGCAAAACGGGTTACCTCACGTATTTCATGGTCTGGAAACAATATGCCATATTTTGGAGGTTTGGGTATATGTAAATACAACGGAAAATATCTGTTAGAGCTAACTGGTAATGCGTGTGGGGATAATTATTACTATGGAACCAAAAAGATGGGTCTGTTGGACTGGTCCACAAGTTCATATGGAAGGGGGATGCAATGGAAGGAGACTGGTATATGGACGGCAAGAAAACCTCAGGGAATATGTATGAAACTTATTACAAGAAATATCATGCAAACGCTACATGGTATAGCTTTGCTCAGTCATCAAATAACAACTTAATAAGAAAAGAACTTTCAAATACCAAACAGAAATTAGGAATGTAATTTCTGTCTGGTCGTTGCAGGACATGAATCCTTTTCAAGCCTAAGTTGTATCTACCGGGCATTCTCAAGGAATTACATCAAAATAAAAGAGGGAAAACCATGAAATTAGAAGAAAGAAAACAAAACTCATTTATACAGAAATCAATATTTTTGCTGATAATAATGACATTATGGATATGTCTCGGAACAGGTTTTACGGTAAATGCAGCGCAAAGAGAAGATACAAAACTCTTGAAAATATATGACGGAAAGTATATAGAGGCAAGTCAGATTCAGTTTAAGGCAGAGGTAGCCACTCCAGACTCTAATCGAATAGACATCTATCGTTCAGAAAAGCCGGTATCTCAAGGTGGAAAATTAGAAAAACTGGATAGTTTCAGGGTAATAGGAGACTTCTGGGAAGTCCTCGGTGACAATCTGTATATGAACTACGGGGATAATTTCAAGGTACAGTGCTATTCCCATGATACATGCGTGGAGGGAAATCTGACTTTTGTAGATACTACGGCAAAAGCCGGACATCAATATTCCTACAGACTGGTCTATGGCGACATGGTGTATGATCCGGACAGCGGAGAATATAGCGTGGAGATGTATCAAATATCATTGATGTAAAGGCCAATCTGCAGACACCGGAGCTTTACAAGTGTTACTCCACGGACAATAAAACCGTAAATCTTTCCTGGAGCTATATCGCACAGGCAGACGGCTACAGGGTGTACCGATATGATAACGGAAAGTGGTCATTCCTGAAAAATGTCAAAAAAAGAAATGTAATCTCCACAACTGACAAAAATGTACAGGCCGGAAAGACTTATCAGTACAGAGTGCTGGCGTACAGAGTCATAAAGGGCAAAAATATTTACAGTTCCAAAAGCAAAGCCCGAAAGATCACCTTAAAAACAGCAACTGTAAAAGGTGATTATCAGTATGGCAGCGTCTACGGTCCGTATCTGGACGCGCAGCATCTGGCACAGGTCCGGAGTGTTGTCCAGAGTTTCAAGATCAATTACATCCGTAAAGGAATGTCAGACTATGACAGGGTACTGACTGCATATAATTATCTCCGCAGCAACTGCAGCTACGCTTATAAAGGCTGGCAGTATAATTATGCAAACACCGCCTGGGGTGCATTGGTATATGGAGAAGCACAATGCTCCGGATATGCCAGAGCCATGAAAGCACTCTGTGATGCAATCGGAGTAGACTGCAGATATGTACATGCAGACTCCAAGGCAAGTAACCCAAGCCATCAGTGGAATCAGGTAAGAGTTGGCGGCAAATGGTATATTCTGGATGCGCAGTCTGGCGGATTCCTGCTTGGCAGCCGGACATGGAAGAAAAAGGCAGGTATGTCATGGGATACCAAAGGATTACCAACCTGCAGCGTGACGGATTACAAAAAGTGATCAGAATGGAAAGAGACTTCAGTTAATATGACTGGAGTCTTTTTTGCATCTCAAAATACTTTTATTCTCCGCGGAAAACCACTTTTGCATATCCATTTATCCAATTTTTCCTGGGACAATGCCTCCGCGGAGGAGAAATGTTCTTAATTTTTCTTCCTATTTTTTTCATATTATCTCCAAATGAATTTCAGGAGGTATATGTGTAATGAAGTTGAAGAGATTGGTTCCGAGAATGATAATCGGAGCAACTATGGCTGTTATGATGGCAGTACCCGTATCTGCAAGTAATATTAATTCTGGTAGTCCCCCCCCCGATAGAATTTTCGGAATTAAGTAGTACAAATGATGTGGCTGCGGATTCCCAGAACAGCGATGATTCCGGGAAAGTATATGATTTCAAAGATTCCAAAACATCTGGAGTAGTTACTGTTACAAAAAACTGGGATGACAGTTCTTCTAATGATAAGAGGCCAGTACCGGATGTTTCTATCAGTACCGTGGAACCTTCAAAACTTAACCGAACTTATACTATCACATTTCATGGAAATGGAAGAAATGTTTTCTAATTGCCACACCCTTACAACTCTCGATTTAACTTCATTTTATACCAGTAAGGTTACCGATATGAGCTATATGTTTTCGGATTGCACTGACCTTAAATCTATAAATATTTCAAGTTTTGATACCAGTAATGTAGTTAATATGTCTTATATGTTTAGTTATAACTGGAGATTCACCTCCCTTGATTTATCAAACCTGAACACGCAGAATGTAACTGATATGCGGGGTATGTTTTATAGCTGTAGCAAATTGTCAACTCTTGACCTTTCTCCCTTGGATACTTCAAAGGTAACTAATATGAGCTCTATGTTCTCTGGCTGCAGCGGACTGACTTCTTTAGATTTGTCTACTTCGAGCATATCTGCTCAAATTCATAAAAAATCGCAAAAACACTTGTTCTGATACAATAAATATATTATAATAGAAAAGAACAATATGCTCTTGGGATTTGGACGGTCGAAATAAGCAATAAGTGAGTGTACATAATGAGTTTAGATAATAATTCTCATTCAGTGTTTTTGTTTGATTCTGGTTATGAAATATAGCAGAAAGATGCTGGACGATAAGATGTCAGAGAGAACAAAAGAAATCTTTGAAATATAGCACCTGTTGAAACAATCCATCAGTATATAGAGAGTCAGGGTGAGAAAGATAAACCGGGCAGTAAAAAT
>ENA-OQCE01000867-OQCE01000867.1-human-gut-metagenome-genome-assembly--contig:-NODE-867-length-14029-cov-1.988275_pt1 | contig 14029 bp, 17 predicted proteins | sample MGYA00242495_ERZ504572 | MGnify/ENA primary metagenome ERZ504572 (study PRJEB26092, sample SAMD00036228) | human gut metagenome | host: Homo sapiens | study: EMG produced TPA metagenomics assembly of...
AAGAATAGCATCCGCGTCCAATTGCAGAATCTTTGCCTGCTCACGGCAGTCCTGATAGACAACCACCGTACCTTCCACGGACTGCACACGGGCATTCAGGCAGAAAGTGATGCCTTTCTTTTCCAACACTTCCTGCACGCTGGCAGCAATGTCACGGTCTTCACGGGCTATCAGTTCGGAATAGCTTTCCAACACTGTCACCTGCGATCCGAAAGAAGCGTACATCGAAGCGAACTCCAAGCCGATATACCCGCCGCCTACGATAACAAGATGCTTAGGAGCTCCGCCAGTTCCATAATGGAAGTGCTAGTGTATACTTTCGGATTGTCCTTTACTCCCCCGATAGGCGGAATGATAGTTTCAGCTCCCGTATTGACAAATATCTGCTGGGCTTGAAGCTGAATCGTTTCTTCCGCCATACGTACTTCCACCACATCAGGACCGACAAAAGAACCTGTACCCGTATATACCGTTATATTAGGATTGTCTGACAGATTGCGGTAATTCTTCTGACGCAGGAAAGAAGTAACTTCCTCTTTCCGTGCAACAGACTGGCGGTAGTATGCCCGTTTCTGTTCCCAGGACGCACTCGTATCTGCCAACTTTGCCGAATGTATCAGTGTCTTGGTCGGAATACATCCGATATTGATACACGTACCGCCGTACATCTTATCCGAACGTTCTATCATAGCAACAGTAAAGTTCCGTTCAGCCAGCCCGGCAGCGAGTGTCTTGCCTCCTTTTCCAAAGCCGATAATAATAGCATCATACTTTTTCATAGTCTTATTTTTCCAATTGGTTCAATACCCTTTTTGCACTGTCCGCCAGCACCACGATAGCTCCGGCAAGGATGGCGGTATCCTTTATCACCAGTCGTCCGGCCCCTGTCAGCAAAGGGAAGCCATGCTCTCCGCTTCCCAAATCGGGAACCCACACTTCAGGAGTAGTGACAAGGAACGAAAGCGTGCCGACAGTCATTATGACGGCCAGCGCAGCCCCTGCCAATCCGATTTTCGGAAAGAATATCCCCAGAAAAGTAAGGATGCCGATTGCCATAATCAGTATGCCAAGACCGCGGGAGAAGCCGTAGGTATTGTTCTCTACATGCACCGGTGCTTGGCTTCGTCAAACTCTCCCTCTTTCAGCTTGTATTCCTTGTATTCCGGTGCAGGCTTATCGTAGAAGAAACTCATAAAAGGACTGTTTGCCACGAACGGAACGATTCCTTCGGCTTCGTAGTTCCAGAATTTCAAGCCGCCTATCCATACAAATATCACAAGAATGGCCACGCGGATGAGGTTGATACCCAACTTTTGGGAAGAAGCGGCCAGCGTCAGTGCCGCAAGGAACAGTTTTTGCAATTTCGTTTTCATATTTTTGTTGTTTTAGGTTCACCGCAGAGACACTCGGGTGAAATGTTTTTGCAAAGATCCCTGTTTCCTGCCGGTTGTGGAATGGCAATTATTCCGTAACAGTTGGCAATTCTTCCCGATGTGCTTGTTTCCGATACTCCGACACACTCTCTCCCGTCACTTTCTTGAAGAAGCGCTGAATGCAGCCAAGTCCTCAAAGCCCAGAATGGCGCTGATTTCCTTAGCGCTCTTCCGTGTGTACAGCAGCAGGCGTCTGGCTTCCGCATCTATCCGTTCGTGAATGATGCGAAGCGGAGAAGGCAGTCCGCAGGCAGAAAACAAGTTGGAGAGCGTCTTAGGCGAACGGCAAAGCATATCGGCATAGTCCTGCACCTGTTTCTTTTCACGGAAATACTGGTCTACCAGCACATAGAACCGACGGACAACATCGAAAGTCCTCTCATTCTCCTGCCCCACACCAAACCTTGCACGTGCTATGCGCGTACAGGTGATGATGAAACGTTTCAGTACAATCCGCAACATCTCTTCCTGAAGATTGTCATTAATGGCGGACTCCTGACGGAAGATGCGGACTATATCATGCAGGTTGGACGATTGCTCCTCGGACAGCTTCAGCCGCATCACCCGGGACGAACCGTAGAACAGAAAGCCGTTGCAGGACACCTCATTGTCATGTCCGTAGATGCAGTAGAAGTTACTGTTGAAAACAAAGGTCAGGAACTCACCTGCCACCTCTTTGATAGTCAGATGATGCAGCGGGGTAAGCGTGACAATCTCGTCTTTCGCCAGCTTCATGGGTATATGGTCTACCTCGATGGCGAGCGTGCCGCTCTGTACCCAGAGAAACTTATACAGAGTCTTGTCGCGTTGCAGCGGCTTGTTTTCGTGAAAGCGGGATGTCATTGCGATATTGCCGTTCAAACGCGTATTCAGTTGGTAGTCCATAGGCTTCCATTATTTGTAAGGGTAACAAAGATAGCGAATATCTTGCTTACTATTGATTATTTCCCGATTTTTGCACATAAAAAAACAGAATGTCCCCTATTCAATTCGTATCCCTCGGCCCCGGTGAAGCCGAACTCATCACCCTGAAAGGACTGAAAGCCCTGCAAAATGCCGACTGTATCTTCTGTCCCGAAACACCCGTCCGCGACGGTCATTCCCTGTCACGCGCCGCCGACATCATGCTTCGGCTCGACATACCCGCCAACCGTATCCGCCGCTTCTCCCTGCCCATGAGCAAGCAACGGACCGATGCCCTCAACGCCTACGACCAAGTGTATGCCGCCGCCCTTTCCCTGCATCACGCCGGCAAGAAAGTGGCTATCGTGGCAGAGGGCGATGCAGGCTTCTACTCCTCTGTACATTATATATATGAGAAACTGCAAGCCGCCGGCATCCCCGTAGAACAGATTGCCGGCATCCCCGCTTTCATCGCTGCCGGAGCACGGGGCGGATTGCACATCGCCAGCCAGGAAGAGAGGCTGACCGTAATTCCCGGCATCACCACCGCCGAAGAGATAGAACGGCTGATACAATCGCAGAACACGGTAGTCATCATGAAACTGTCGCAGTGCACCGATGAAGTGCACCGTTGCATCCGCCTTCATCCCGAATACGATTACCGCTATTTCGAGAACGTAGGCACTCCGCAGGAAAAATACATCAGTGACGGGCAGCAGCTTGAAACACTCCGCTTCCCTTATTTCTCCCTGCTTATCATCCGTCACAATGCTTCTGACGCCGATTTAATACAATTTCGCACAGAGTACGAGTGATTTTTGCAGAAATGGCTTACCTTTGCACCTTGTGTAATTAAAAAAGATAAAGACATGAAGAAACTTGCTTTTTATATGTTGATGCTGGTTATGAGCATCGGTTATGCCTATGCACAAGGCGGGGCAGACATTAAATTCGACAAGACCACCCATAACTTCGGAACATTCTCCGAAAACAATCCGGTGGTAAGCTGCACGTTTACATTCACCAATGTGGGAGACGCTCCGCTGGTAATCCACCAGGCAGTGGCATCTTGCGGATGCACAGTGCCCGAATACACGCAAGAGCCGGTGATGCCCGGAAAGACCGGAACCATCAAAATTACCTACAACGGTACAGGCAAATACCCCGGACACTTCAAGAAGTCCATTACGCTGCGCACCAACGCCAAGACCGAAATGATGCGTCTGTTCGTTGAAGGCGACATGACTGCCAAAGACGCCAAATAAACGTTTTTATGATACAGAAAAAAGGAGAATTTTTCAATTCTCCTTTTTTTTTGCTTTCTTTGAAGTCTATAATGGAATACATATCGCAATCATAACAATAAAAATAAAACAGCTATTATGAAACAAGAAGAAGAGAAAGCAATCGGCGTACCGGAAAACGCGTTCCGCGAACTGAAGCCGGGAGAGGTCTACAATCCCCTGATGAGTCCCGACAAGAAATATCCCGAAGTAAACCTGTGGTCGGTACTGTGGGGCATCGCCATGGCGGTACTGTTTTCGGCAGCGGCAGCCTATCTGGGGCTGAAAGTGGGACAGGTATTCGAAGCCGCCATCCCCATCGCCATTATCGCTGTCGGCGTGTCCGGTGCAGCCAAGCGTAAAAACGCTCTGGCGAAAACGTCATCATCCAGTCCATCGGAGCCAGCTCCGGAGTAATTGTGGCAGGCGCAATCTTTACCCTGCCCGCACTGTATATCCTACAGGAAAGCTATCCGCAGGAAATCACCGTAACATTTGCACAAGTATTCATCAGTTCGCTGCTGGGCGGCGTACTGGGTATCCTTTTCCTTATCCCGTTCCGTAAATATTTTGTAAGTGACATGCACGGCAAATATCCTTTCCCCGAGGCCACCGCAACGACGCAGGTGCTTGTATCGGGAGAAAAAGGCGGCAGTCAGGCAAAACCGTTGCTGACGGCGGGTATTATCGGCGGTCTGTACGACTTCATCGTTGCCACTTTCGGTTGGTGGAACGAAAACTTCACCACCCGTGTATGCGGCTTCGGCGAAATGCTGGCAGAAAAAGCCAAGCTGGTGTTCAAGGTAAACACCGGAGCTGCCGTACTGGGTCTGGGCTATATCGTCGGACTGAAATACGCCTCTATCATCTGTGCCGGCTCGCTTGCCGTATGGTGGATTATCATCCCCGGCATGTCCCTTATCTGGGGCGACAGCGTGCTGAACCAATGGAATCCGGAGATTACCGCCACCGTAGGTGCCATGTCTCCCGAAGAAATCTTCAAGTACTATGCCAAGAGCATCGGTATCGGCGGCATTGCAATGGCGGGTATCATCGGCATCATCAAGTCATGGGGCATCATCAAGAGTGCCGTAGGGCTGGCTGCCAAGGAAATGGGCGGCAAGCTGATGCGGAAACCAACGTGAAGCGTACACAACGCGACCTTTCCATGAAGATTATCGCTATCGGTTCTATCGTGACGCTGATACTGGTTACGCTGTTCTTCTACTTCGATGTGATGCAGGGCAACCTGATGCACACGGTAGTGGCTATCCTGCTCGTTGCAGGCATCTCGTTCCTCTTCACCACCGTAGCAGCCAATGCCATTGCCATTGTGGGAACCAACCGGTATCGGGCATGACGCTGATGACGCTTATCCTTGCATCGGTAGTAATGGTGGCGGTAGGCCTGAAAGGTCCCGGCGGAATGGTGGCAGCGCTGGTTATGGGCGGTGTGGTTTGTACGGCACTGTCCATGGCGGGCGGTTTCATCACCGACCTTAAGATTGGCTACTGGCTGGGAAGCACTCCCGTGAAACAGGAGACGTGGAAGTTCCTCGGAACAATCGTTTCGGCAGCTACCGTAGGCGGTGTGATGATTATCCTGAACAAGACATACGGATTTACCAGCGGACAACTGGCTGCTCCGCAGGCCAACGCAATGGCGGCGGTTATCGAACCGCTGATGAACGGTGTAGGTGCACCGTGGCTGCTTTACGGCATCGGTGCGGTGCTGGCCATCGTGCTGAATGCCTGCAAGATTCCTGCACTGGCTTTTGCACTGGGCATGTTCATCCCGTTGGAGCTGAACGTTCCGCTGGTAGTGGGCGGTGCCGTAAACTGGTACGTAACCAGCCGCAGTAAAGATGCAGCTCTCAATGCCGAACGTGGCGAGAAAGGTACGCTGCTGGCGTCCGGCTTCATTGCCGGCGGTGCGCTGATGGGTGTGGTAAGCGCGGCAATGCGCTTCGGCGGTGTCAATATGGTGAACGACGCATGGCTCAGCAATACATGGTCTGAAGTGCTGGCGCTGGCGCTTATGCCATCCTGATATTCTACCTCGTAAAGGCTTCGATGAAAACGAAATAAACTGCGGGGACACTGAAACAAATTCAGATAATACAAAACAATATTCACCATGAGAAAGATTCTATTTCTATCCCTTCTGTTTGCCGCAACGATGTTGTCCGCACAGAGTCCCGTCGAACTGCCGTTGTGGCCCGACGGAGCTCCCAATACAAACGGGCTGACCGGTGAGCAGGAAGATTTGAAAGGCGGCCGCGTTGCCAACGTGACCCATCCTTCCATAACCGTTTACCGTCCGGCAAAGCCCAACGGTATGGCTGTCATTATGTGCCCCGGCGGCGGATACGCCCGTCTTGCCATGAACCACGAAGGGCACGACATGGCGGCCTGGTTCACGACGCAAGGCATCACGTATGCGGTACTGAAGTACCGCATGCCGAACGGGCACAACGAGGTTCCCCTGTCGGATGCCGAGCAAGCCATCCGCCTGGTACGCAAACATGCCGGAGAATGGGGTGTCAACCCCGGCCGTATCGGTATCATGGGAGCATCCGCAGGCGGACATCTGGCAGCTTCCCTTGCCACGTTATACGGCAGCGACGCTACCCGTCCCGACTTCCAGATACTGTTCTATCCCGTCATCTCCATGCTGAAAGGCGTGACCCACAGCGGTTCCCGCCAAAACCTTATCGGAGAGACTCCTTCGGCCGAACTGGAACAGAAATACTCGCTCGAAAGGCAGGTATCTCCCAAAACGCCGCAGGCCTTCATCATGCTGTCGGCAGATGACGCAACCGTACTGCCCATCAACGGCATCGGTTACTTCCTCGCCCTGCGCGAACAGAAAGTGCCTGCCACACTGCACGTCTATCCCACCGGCGGTCATGGCTGGGGCTTCCGCGACAGCTTCACCTACAAGCGCCAATGGACCGGCGAGCTGGAAAAATGGCTGAGAGAAGGGCTGACCTTTCCGGAGAAGTAACACTTCCGTAGCAGCTATTTACACCAATCATCATTAACCCGTTCAAACCTTAAAACTTACTTACCATGAAAATACACGGACTATTGCTTGCCGCTGCCTTTCTTCCTGTCGCCCTTGCGGCGCAGGAAGACCGGTATGCGCAAATTACCAATCCCAAACTCACAAGTATCAACAAAGAGCAGCCCCGCAGCACCTTCACTTCTTACACAAACGAGGCGGATGCGTTGTCAACGACCGTAAGAACGGAACATTCCGCATCTCCCTCAACGGCAAGTGGAAATTCAACTATGTGGAGAACTTCGCCGACCGTCCTACCGACTTTATGGATGCCCGTACGGACGTAGGCAAATGGCCGGACATCAACGTTCCCGGCAATTGGGAGCTGCAAGGTTTCGGCACGCCTATCTACGTCAACCAGCCGTACGAGTTCTGCTCTCCCGGCTATGCCCCCTATTGGGACAAACCCAACCCGCCCTACGTTCCCAAAGAGTGGAATCCTACGGGAACCTACCGCCGTACCTTCACCCTGCCTGCCGACTGGGACAACAAAGAAGTCTTCCTGAGCGCCGACGGAGTGCGCGGAGCGGCATTCTACTACCTCAACGGCAAATTTGCAGGCATGAGCAAAGATTCCAAGACTCCCGCACGCTTCAACGTCACTTCCCTTGCCCGCAGAGGCGAGAACGTGATTGCCATACAGGTGCACCGCTTCTCCGACGGCAATTATCTGGAGTGCCAGGATTTCTGGCGCATCAGCGGCATCGAACGGGACATCTACATGTATGCCCAGCCGCAAATACACCTGACGGACTTCAAGGCGGAGACTCCCCTGGACGGAGATTACCGCAACGGAATCCTGAAGCTGAAAGTGAAGTTTGCCAACGAAACCGGCAAAGAGACTCCGTTCCTCGTAAGCTATCGTTTGCTGGACAGCAAAGACAAGCTGATTGCCCAATCCTCAACCGTGTAAGCTACGGTCAGACGGAAGTGGAGTTCACCCCAAAAACAATCAAAGAACCGTTGCAGTGGACAGCCGAAACGCCTAATCTCTATACGCTCGTTATCAGTCTGAAACATACCAACGGTGACGTTATCGAGGCCACCGGTTGCAAAGTAGGGTTCCGCACCGTAGAGATAAAAGACAAGCAACTGATGGTAAACGGCAAACCTATCCTCGTAAAAGGCGTCAACTACCACGAGCATAATGAATACACCGGCCATTACGTTCCCGAAGAGCTTATGCTGAAAGATTTCGAACTTTGGAAGCGGTACAACATAAACACGATCCGTACCTGCCACTACCCGCAGCAGGAACGTTTCTATGAGCTGTGCGACCAATATGGCTTCTACGTCATAGACGAAGCCAATATCGAGAGCCACGGAATGGGCTACAATCTGAACGTAGGCGGCACGCTGGGTAATAACCCGCTGTTTACAAAAGCGCATATAGACCGTACCATGAACATGTACGAGCGCGACAAGAACCATCCCTGCATCATCACCTGGTCGCTTGGCAACGAAGCGGGAAACGGCCTGAACTTCTACGTCACCTACAATACGCTGAAAGCATTGGACAGCCGTCCCGTGCAATACGAACGCGCCCTGCTGGAATGGAACACGGACATCTTCTGCCCATGTACCACAGTCCCGCCCGTATCGAGAAATACGCACAGAACCCCGAAATGACCCGCCCGCTTATCCTCTGCGAATATGCCATGCCATGGGCAACAGCCTCGGCAATTTCCAGGATTACTGGAACATCATCGAGAAATACCCCATCCTGCAAGGCGGCTGTATTTGGGACTGGGTAGACCAGGGACTTGCCACCAAGACCGCTGACGGCCGTAAATACTGGGCATACGGCGGCGACTACGGCGAGTACGGCACCCCGTCCGACGGTGACTTCTGTATCAACGGCATAGTATATCCCGACCGCAGCGTCAAGCCGCAGACCGAGGAAATGGGGAAGGTGTATCAGAACATCAAGTTCTTCGACTTCGACCCGGCAGCCTCTGTCGTAAAGATACGCAATGATTTCTCTTTCACCAATCTCGACAAATACGACTTCCATTACATCATCCGCCATCACGGCAAAGAGATTTACAAAGGCCGAATCAATGATATCAAGGCCGAACCGGGACAAACCGTCACCAGTCCGTTCCTCAACGGCATTCCCGCCACCAACAGCTCGACCGGAGACGTACGCATAGAGTTCTATGCCGCTATCCGTACTCCCGAACCGTTCCTTCCGGCGGGTACGGTCATTGCCCGTGAGCAGACCTATGTGCATACTTTCCATAAGGAAGATGCCCCGAAGCAGGCATTCGCCGGTTCGGAAGAAGACGACCGGCAAGTTGTTTTCTCCGGTCCGCACTTCAAGGCAACTTTCGACAAGCAAAGCGGCCTGCTGGTATCTTACCGATACAAGAAGCAGGAATTCATTCACAACGGACAAGGTCCCCGCCCCTTCTTCTGGCGCGCCCCCACCGACAATGATTACGGAGCCAAACTTCCCGTACGTTTGAAAGCGTGGAAAGAGGCCAGCTATCAGGAGCCGAAAGCCGAAAGCTTCAACGTAGTGCGCGACAAAGATACTACGGCGGTAAAAGTGACCTACCGCTTCCCGCAGACCGATGCCCGCTGGGATATAACGTACAAGGTATACAGCAACGGCGTTATCAAGGTAGACAACCATTTCGTTGCAGAGAACACCCAAACACCGATGGTACCGCGTGTGGGACTGCGTATGCAGCTACCTGCCGCATCACCTCGCTGACCTACTACGGCCGGGGTCCGAAAGAGAATTACCGCGACCGCCGCACCTCACAGTTCATCGGCGAATACACATCGGGTATCCAAGATATGTACGAGCCTTATGTCCGTCCGCAAGAAAACAACCACCGCACGGACATCTATTGGTGCACCCTCACCAGCAAAGCAAAAGAAGGTCTGCTGTTTGTTGCCGACCGCACTTTCGAAATGAACGCATCCAACTATCCGCTGGAAAGCCTGGATAGCGGTGACTCTATCGAGAACGGCTCTCCCCGTACCGAAAAGACCAATCACCGCCATCTCACCGACCGCAACCGGAACCCTCCGTAGACCTCTTCATAGACTACCGCATGATGGGTGTAGGCGGTGACGACAGTTGGGGAGCTTTGGCGCACGAACCTTATCTGATACGCCCCGGCAGGCAGAATGCCGTCAGCTACGGTTTCGCGATTGTACCGTTCGACAAGGGAACGGATTTCAAGAGTTTGATATATAGATATTAAAGCTGTCCAGCTATGAAGACTTTACCCGGCATACCCCAGATTTTATTTAACAGGTTCTACAGTATATTCCGTACTTTACCTTGTATCTTCTGTACTTTGGCAATAGCATCGTCGTTTCCGCACAGGAAACGGACAATGCCATGCTGAAATACGGTTTGAATTTCCTCAAGACTCCCTACGTGGCACATACGCTGGAAGTAAATGAAGAAGAGAAACTCGTAGTCAACTTCGACGAAGTGGATTGCACCACTTTTGTGGAGTATGTGCTTGCCCTGACACTTTCTCCCGTCAAGAATGGCACGATAGACAATGCCGACTACGCACGCACCCTGCAAAGCATCCGCTATCGCGACGGCAAAATCGACGGTTACACTTCCCGCCTGCACTACATTGCCGATTGGGTGAACAACGGTGTCAGACATGGTTCATGGAAGACATAACCGCTGCCAACAGCCCCGATACGGTAAGGCTGTCCCTCAACTTCATGTCTACGCACCCCAAAGCATACAAACACCTGGAGTCTTCTCCCGAAAACATCAGCAAGATTGAAGAAATAGAAAAGTCACTCTCCGGACAACTGTTCCATTATATCCCCAAAAACAAACTGCCCGATGAAGGATTCGGTGGATAAAGGATGGCGATATCATAGCCATTACCACCAACATTCCCGGGCTGGAATGTTGTCCACCTGGGACTTGCCTGCTATGAAAAGGGAGTATTGAAACTGCTCCATGCCTCCTCTACACAGAAAATGGTAGTCGTCTCCCAAGAGCCATTGGCACAGATGCTGAAAAGGAATAAGAAGTTTACAGGAATCAGAGTGTTAAGAATAAAATAATACTCTCCCAATAACTGTTATCCTATCATTAAAAACTATATCTTTGCATAGTAAGGACTTTCCGTCCGACATCTGTCTTTCTTTCGTCCGACAGATGTCGGAGAAAATTACACACCTGTCGGACGAAAGAGAAACTGCTATCGGACGATTACTTCTTAGTAAGAAAAAAACAACTCATTGCAGGGATGGAAATTATTCATTGCAGTGGCAAAACAATTTATTCATGAGTGCATACTATGACCTTTACGAAACTCCCTCTCCTAACGGAAGCGAGGAAAAAAAATCTCTCCATGCCCGTATATGTCCTAAAGAAACTTATACCCAAAAAGAGTTTGTAGAACACGTTGCTATGTTTCAGCATCTGCCCAAAAACATTATAGGGGCGGCATTGGACGCTTGCATCGACGAACTGTGCGACCTGCTTGCCAACGGCAACATTGTAGAACTCGGAGAGTTGGGATTTTTCAGCACTTCATTGAAATGCACTCAGGATACCGATGATGAGAAAAAGAAAATCAGGTCCGAATCTGTCCGTTTTCAAAACGTGCATTTGCGTATCAGCAACACATTCCGCAAGAAAATCAGACAGAGAATGAAACTGGAAAGGACACATTCTCCGACTAAGAAATCGAAGAAAACGGAAACGACAGAAGAAACAAGGAAAGAAAGGCTGATGCTGTTTCTGCAGGAGAATGTTTGTATTACCAAAAACGAATATATTCACCTGACCGGGCTGACAAGGCATGCAGCCATCGATGAACTGAACAAATTCATCCGGCAAGGTATCCTGCGGCGCCGGGGCATAAGCCGCTCCACAGTTTATATAAATAATATTCAGCATTAACAGAAGAATGGAAACTACGGAAATGGAACAATCCATGCAGTGGTTCGTCTTTTTCAAAGACAACTGCTGCTGAAGAAAGAGTACACAACAAACGGAGAGAACAAATACGGTATACCTTATGGAGTAACCCCTCCTGTAACACCCGCAGCAGGATGCAAAATACACGAGGTAACTCTGACCGGCGGAAAGAAAGTAAAGGCTTGCGCACTCGGACAGCCCGTACCCGAAACCGAAGAATGGGTAATGACAGGCTTGCGCGCTTCTTACGACTACCTGCATTGGCAGATTACCAGGCAGCGGGAAAAGCATTCCAGATACTCTATTGGGACAGCCACAGCCGTTTCTGTCCCGTATGCGGCACTCCTATGGAACAGCAGACTCCTATCATGAAGAAATGCCCGGAGTGCGGCAATGAGATGTATCCTCCCGTTTCTACGGCTATCATCGTGCTGATACGGAAAGGCAAAGAAATATTGCTGGTACATGCACGCAACTTCCGCGGCACGTTCCACGGCTGGTAGCCGGCTTCCTCGAAACGGGCGAAACGTTGGAACAATGCGTAGAGCGGGAAGTTATGGAAGAAACAGGGCTAAGGGTGAAAAACATCACTTATTTCGGCAGCCAGCCCTGGCCTTATCCCAGCGGATTAATGGTAGGATTCATAGCCGACTATGAAAGCGGGGAAATCAAACTGCAAGCCGATGAACTCAGTTCCGGCGCATTCTATTCCAAAGACAACCTGCCGGAAATACCCCGGAAACTAAGCATTGCAAGAAAACTGATTGACTGGTGGCTGGAGAATAATTGAAAGGACGGATTAATAATTAAAGGAAAAGACAAAAAAACAGATTGCGGAAAACACGCACTCGCAAACGAACAACTACGAATGAAACGACTCTCATTCACATCAACCAATCGGCGTGCAACCGCAATCTGTAGTACTATCTGTTAACTGTAGGCTGCTGTTGCATATAAGAACAGCATTTAACGGGAATTGATTTGCCAACCGGTATAAAGAATATAAAAGAAACTTAATACATTCCGGCTTATCATCTGCCCGCACTGCAAAAACAAAAGGTGCAAGCAGCTTCCTGCCACTTGCACCTTTCCATATATGAAAATCAAACAGTCTTAGATACCGAGTGATTTGCGCACTGCCTCCACTTTCTTTTCAGCCTCGGCATTTGCGCTGGCATAGCACTTAGGACATCCCATTTCGCCTTTCACCTCGATATAGAACTTAATCTTCGGTTCCGTACCCGAGGGACGAACGGAAATCTTCGTACCGTCTTCCGTAAAGTACTGAAGCACATTGGATGTTTCGGGCATATCCAAAGCGGTTACATTGCCTTTGGCATCGGTAGCTTCAGCGTCTTGTAGTCCTTAGTCAAAGAAACGGCAGAGCCACCGATTTCTTTTCGGCGGATTGGCGCGGAAGTTATCATCATAGCTTGATTTCATCGGCGCCGCTCTTACCCGGCTTCACTACGTTGACGGTAGTTTCTTTGGAGAAACCGTACTCTACGTAGATGTCCATCAGGATGTCATACAGCGTCTTGCCCTGGTCTTTGGCCCATGCACAGATTTCCGCCAACAATGAACAAGCGGAAACGGCATCTTTATCGCGAACGAAGTCTTCGGCAAGGAAGCCGTAGCTTTCTTCACCGCCGCCGATGTATTGTTGCTTGCCTCGCGCAGACGATTTCACGTGCAATCCATTTGAAACCGGTATAGCAGTCGAGCATCTCAATCTTGTTCTTATCGGCAACGGCCTTGATAAGTTCGGTAGTCACAATGGTCTTTACGATAAAGTCCGTAGGCTGCATCTTGCCGGTTGCGATACGGTTCTTGATAATATAGTACAGGAAGAGCAGGCAGGTCTGGTTACCGTTAATCAGCACCCATTCGCCCTTGTCGTCCTTGCAAGCCATACCTACGCGGTCGGCATCCGGGTCGCTTGCCATCACGATGTCGGCGTCTATCTTCTTGGCAAGTTCGATTGCCATGGAAAGCGCTTCCGCGTTTTCGGGATTCGGAGAAACCACTGTCGGGAAGTCACCGCTCTTTACCATCTGTTCGGGCACACAGTGTACATTCTCAAAGCCCCATTCTTTCAGAGAAGCGGGGATGAGCGTTCTGCCCGCGCCATGAAGCGGAGTGTAAACGATGCTGAGGTCTTTCTGACGCTTGATTACTTCCGGGTCGATAGAAAGGGTATGAACCTTATCCAGATATACCTTGTCTACATCTTCACCGATAATCTGAATCAAATCTTTGTTGCCCTTGAACTTGATGTCCTCAACGGTTACCTTGTTTACTTCATCGATAATGGCTGTGTCGTGCGGAGCAAGTACCTGTGCACCATCATCCCAATAAGCCTTGTAGCCGTTGTATTCTTTCGGGTTGTGGCTTGCAGTCAGGTTGATACCGCTTTGGCAACCGAGGTG
>ENA-OQCE01000869-OQCE01000869.1-human-gut-metagenome-genome-assembly--contig:-NODE-869-length-14011-cov-5.250144_pt1 | contig 14011 bp, 20 predicted proteins | sample MGYA00242495_ERZ504572 | MGnify/ENA primary metagenome ERZ504572 (study PRJEB26092, sample SAMD00036228) | human gut metagenome | host: Homo sapiens | study: EMG produced TPA metagenomics assembly of...
TTGAAGCACTTGAAGTAAAAGCTGAGAAAATGGCTAAGAAGTATGATTGTGCTTTGTGGATAATGAAATGCCTTATGGCAGAGTCCCGCAGGGGCATCCGGTGATCGTAGATATTTCTATCATGAGGAAATCCGTGGGACAGAGAATACCGGAAAAAGAAATCGCTAACTTTCAGTTTGCATATTTTATCAAAAGGTACATATTAAAATTAACACAAAGGGAGATGTTAGAATGAAAGCTCATGAATATTGGTCTGTCGGAGCATTGTTAACGATGCTAGGAACATTTTATACTGGATATAAAGGAACAAAATCAAGCCATAAATATTTTGCGGCAAGTTCTTTGCTTTGTATGATTATGGCGATTTATACAGGTCATAGGATAATATCTAAAAACAAGAAGACAGAGAAAGAATCAAACTCAATAGAAAATGAAGAATAATGAACCAACCTTGTGCCCACTGGTCACGAAGTTGGCACAGTCACTACGGTGTCAGGAGAAATCCTGGCATCTTTTTTATGTCTTTTTACACTTCAAAAAATAATTTCAAAAAATTTCTAAAATCATGTCCGATTTTGTCGCTTCCAATACAAAGTATATGGAAGGCAAATTGAAAATCCTCTGATTTCCAAAAATCACAAACGTAAAAGAGGTTCAGACAGTTCTTCCGATTGTAGCAGTTTATGATGACAGACTGGAGGTGACTTCTCCAGGCGGATTATATAACGGATTGACTTATGAGGAAGTCATGAATGGTCATTCTAAGATCCGGAATAAAGGAATTGCCAACATATTCAGTCAGATGGGACTCGTAGAAGCATATTCTACCTTCGAGGGGTATGCTTTTCATCTAAAATAGAGTACGATTAATAAAAAAAGGAGGTAGATGGATGGATCTTATCAAAATTGGAAAATATATTGCAGGTAAGCGAAAGTCATTGGGGATGACACAAAAGCAACTGGCAGAAAAATTAGGTATGAGTGATAAGTCTGTTTCTAAATGGGAGCGAGGAGTTTGCCTGCCGGATGTATCTGTTTATAAAGAACTTTGTTCAATTCTTGGTATTAGCCTCAATGAGTTTTTGGCTGGAGAAGATATAGCTCAAGAGAATATGATTCAGAAGTCAGAAACAAATATTATTGAAGTGATCAGAGATAATATAGATAAACAGAAATGTCTAAAGGTTATGAAATGTATATTATTAGTCATATCTATCTGTGCGGTATCAGTAATCGGATTTACCATATACCGTCTGAAAAAACCACAGAATTATATTTCTCCTGTTGCAAAGGATAGCATAGAAATGCAGACAGCAGAACTGCTTGCTGGACCGGATGGAGCATTTGTCTATAAGTTTATCACAACGGATGAATATAAAAAACTCAGATTACATATTTATCGATACGAATCAGGAAAATTGAGTGATCAGGACAAAGTTGAAATGGGATTTGAAGATATTGGTTCGCCAAAAAGTGGTGAAATCGTAATGGTGTCTGATTTCGATAATTATGTAATTAAGTTAATTATTTCTGGAGGTGGTAGTAGGTTGTCAACAGAAATTCCTATTTTAGAAAATGTAGAAAATAGAGAATACTATGGCAGAACAGCAACTGAAATAAAAAATGTCGTAGACATTAGATACGATAAGCAGCAGCCACTTATTGCCTTTGTTTATGATAATGATGAAATGAGTGTTCCGACTTTAGACGATTTTATAAATAGCCAAACAGATTTTCTTTCAAAAAATGATTATGTGTATTATGTGGCATTTGAGTTTTGTAAGTAATAGATTTGATAATATGTTTCGGATAGAGCTGTTCCGTAATTCATTTCCGGTGACAAATGAAAAAGAAAACATCGGAGGTAGAGTGGAGAACAGACCTTAACGATACACAGCAAAAGATTATAAAGTTGCTTTCAGAAGATCATCAATTATCAGCGGTTAAGTTAGCTGAAAAAATTGGGGTTGTCAGTCGAAATATTGAGAACAATATTAAGAAGTTAAAAGAATATGGTATTCTCATAGGACATGGTTCTCCAAAGAATGGTTACTGGGAGATTATAGATAAAGATCTACAGGAGTGAGAAGTAAATTAATCCAAGATTAGTCAAATGCTGAGAGAAATAGACCTTCGCAGACGTAATGTTTGCGGAGGTTTTTTGATAAAAAATTAATCACGATAATAATGTGATGATATCACAGAAAACAAAAGAATTTCAGGTTATAATAAAGCCACAAAAGAAAAAACAAGGAGGACTGTAAAATGTCTGCTATTAATATCAATAAAAATAATTTTCAGAATGAAATAATGGATTCCGAGAAAACCGTTCTTTTGGATTTTTGGGCGCCTTGGTGTGCTCCCTGTCGTATGGTGGTTCCTGTCATAGAGGAGATTGCAGGTGAACGCCCTGATATCAAAGTTGGAAAGATCAATGTGGATGAGCAGCCTGAACTGGCAAGTAAATTTAGTATTATGAGTATCCCAACTTTGGTGGTTATGAAGAATGGGAAGATTGTACAAAAGGTTTCAGGGGCGAGACCTAAGAAAGCGATTTTAGAAATGCTTTAATGAGGAAAGGTGGAAAAATAAGATGAAGGTAATAATCGTAGGCGGTGTAGCAGGAGGAGCTACAGCCGCAGCAAGAATACGCAGACTGGATGAACACGCAGAAATTATTGTGTTTGAAAGATCCGGATACATATCCTATGCGAATTGTGGGCTTCCATATTATATTGGAGACGTGATCACAGACCCGGAAGAACTTACATTACAGACACCAGAGAGCTTTTTTAAACGCTTTCGCATTAATATGAAAATTCATCATGAAGTTATCTCCATACATCCGGATCGTAAAACTGTTTCAGTGAAAAATTTGGAGAATGGTGAGATATTTGAAGAAAACTATGATAAGCTGATCCTTTCTCCAGGTGCAAAGCCAACACAGCCGAGACTTCCTGGAGTTGGTATTGATAAACTTTTTACACTTCGTACAGTAGAAGACACTTTTCATATAAAGGAATATATAAATAAGAACCATCCAAAATCGGCTATATTGGCAGGTGGTGGCTTTATTGGTCTGGAACTGGCAGAAAATTTGAGAGAGCTTGGCATGGATGTTACAATTGTTCAACGGCCTAAGCAGCTGATGAATCCTTTTGATCCGGATATGGCATCCATGATCCATAATGAAATGAGAAAGCACGGGATAAAATTGGTACTGGGTTATACGGTAGAAGGATTTAGAGAAAAGGACAATGGAGTAGAGATTCTATTAAAAGATAATCCGTCCCTTCAGGCTGATATGGTGGTGCTGGCAATCGGCGTTACACCAGACACAGCATTAGCAAAAGAAGCCGGTCTGGAGCTTGGCATCAAGGGAAGTATCGTAGTGAATGACAGGATGGAAACTTCTGTACCGGATATTTATGCAGCAGGTGATGCAGTTCAGGTAAAACATTATGTTACGGGTGATGATGCGCTGATTTCTTTGGCTGGTCCAGCCAATAAGCAGGGAAGGATCATTGCTGATAATATTTGTGGTGGTGATAGCCATTATTTAGGAAGTCAGGGAAGCTCCGTTATCAAAGTGTTTGATATGACAGCAGCCACTACAGGTATCAATGAAACCAATGCCAAAAAGTCAGGATTAGAGGTAGATACAGTAATTCTTTCTCCTATGAGTCATGCCGGTTACTATCCTGGTGGAAAAGTGATGACCATGAAGGTGATTTTTGAAAAAGAGAGCTATCGTTTGCTTGGCGCTCAGATTATTGGATATGAAGGAGTTGATAAACGTATTGATGTGCTGGCAACAGCAATTCATGCAGGGCTGAATGCAACCCAGTTGAAAGATCTGGATCTGGCATATGCACCACCTTATTCTTCTGCCAAGGATCCGGTAAACATGGCTGGATTTATGATAGACAATATTGCAAAAGGGACATTAAAGCAATGGCATTTGGAAGATATGGACAAGATTTCTAAAGATAAAGATGTGGTGTTGCTAGATGTGAGAACTGTAGGTGAATTCAGCAGGGGGCATATTGATGGATTCAAAAACATACCTGTAGATGAACTGAGAGAACGAATTAGTGAAATTGAGAAAGGAAAGCCTGTGTATCTGATATGCCAGAGTGGTCTGCGCAGTTATATTGCGAGCCGTATTCTGGAAGGAAACGGCTATGAAACGTATAATTTCTCTGGCGGATTTCGCTTCTATGATGCAGTGGTCAATGACCGTGCGCTGATTGAAAGGGCATATGCATGTGGTATGGATTATTAAAAAATAATCACGATATTTTTATAATTTTCTTATAGCATAAAAAGATCCCCTATTTATTAGAATGACTTTCTTAATTCTGATAAATGGAGGATTCTTCTTTATATGTTACAGAAAAACAGTTTTATGACCTTTGGAGTGTTTCCAGTCTTTTTGAATCAAGGATTGTGATTTTGCCGCGGGAGAGTTTGACGAGATCCTCGCCTTGAAAGTATCGAAGCATTCGAGTGATAACTTCCCTGTGGGAACCAAGATGGTTTGCGATAGTTTCGTGAGTGATTTTCAGTTCATTTGTTCCTTCAATGGATGTTTCTTCTAAAAGAAATGAAGCAACACGCTTATCCAAACTCTTCCACATAATCTGTTCAATCAGCCACATGACATCAGAAAAACGGGTAGCCATTAACTCATTGGTATAGTTTGCGACAGGAGCAGATTCTTTCATGATGCCCTTATAGATTTCAGCAGGATGATCCAAAGATCCGTATCTTTTTCTGCTTCAATGGTTACTTCAAATTGAATAGACCGCATGATACATGAGGCGGATAAAAGACACATATCCATATCGAACAGACGGTAAAGTGTAATCTCCCGTCCTTCATCTGAAAGTATGTAAGTTCGAAGCTGCCCGGATTTAACCAGTAATAATCCAGTACAGTCCAGGTTTCCATTGTGAATGATCGTTCCTTTTTTTACATCCCGTGTGATTAAATTGTCTGAAATTAGTTTTTTCTGTGCTGTATTTAAGTCATTCCATAGTGGAAAATAATTTTCGAAGCTCATAGCAGTCATCTCCTTTACGAACATAGTATACTTGCTTTTTTAAGATGCGTCAATTAAATAATTGACATATGCCATAAATAAAAATATACTGACTATAGTACATGACGGTTGTAAATATGAGGGAGGGATAAATAATGCAGGGAGATGTCAGTTTTACATTTTTGGACCGAATTGAAGAAGTAGAACTGAATATTGTAGATGGACGATGGCAGTCTGCACTGGCATTGGCATTGACTTTGCCAGATATTTGTGGAGGTATTGCTTTCCCGGAAATTGTTAAACATTATCGAGATGGCCGGGTTATGCTGGATCGGCAAAAGAATCCGACCCGTGATGTGGGAACCCAGTATATTCGCTGGTTTGATGAATATGCAGGACTACTTTAAACTATCTCAATCTGGTGAAAAGCCATATATTTGCGGAGAACGCTGTTGGCAGCTTCGATGTGAATATCTTCATCAAAATAAAGGATTTTTGAATGATGAAAATAATATACGCTTTCATCTTGGACTAAACTGTGGAATGTCAGTTTGTCAGTTGGACAGTATGAACATACAGGAGAACGGAAACGATGTTCATATAGACATAGAACAGTTTTGTCTGAGGATGTGCAAGGCAGCAAAGAGTTATTATGATAAAGTTCATTTGGAAAAAGACTTTAGTCTCTATAATACACCAGTTTTGGATTTTGTTCAGGTAACACAAAAAAAGAAAGCTGCTTCTATTATTGCACTAGTCTGTGGCAGTGAACGTTATGCAAAAGGATTAAAAGAAACATTGCAGTTTATTTCAGATCAGATCATGCTGTTTTATACACCGGAAAGTGCTAAAACAAAATTAGGCAGACATAAGCCGGATCTTTGGATTGTTACCGAAGATATGACGAGCCAACCGAATCAGCCATGGCGTGCGGACAGGACAACACCTGTAATTTTAATCACAGGCAATCCTGATGCTGTTGAGATTAAAAAGAATTCAGGAAAACTAACTGTTCTTTCTATGCCATTATCAATAGTTGATTTGCGGAAAACCGTCGAAATATATGTGTCGTGAGGAGAAGTTTATGCTGTACATAATACTATTATTTGTATTTGTAGTTGTATATTTGATGATGCTTATGCGGAGACAGAAAGAAAAGATGAGTGAAATTAAAATACAAATAGATCAACTGCAAGCACAACATGATCGATTGCAGAAAGAAAGGGATCAGTTACAAGAACGGATGAATCATCTGGAAGAGCAACGAGAACACTTGCAAATGCAAACAGACCAGGCATTTCGGAGTTCTGATGAAATCGAGAAAATTTGCGATGAGATATGGAATCATGCTAATACCATTCACCTTTACTCTTCGTTAGCTGAAGAAGAAAGCAAATCTATAACAATGAAAGAAAAACAAAAAGAAATTATTCGAACAACTGAGGAGATTCTAAACATCATATATAAATATAAAGGTAATGTATAATAAAAATATGTCATTGTAATGATTAGCGTTCAAGGTAAATTCTTATGTAATAATGTCATAGAAGGATTTACCTTTTTCAGGTACAATAGAGATACAAAATTTGAAAGGGGAACAAAGCATTGGCAAAAAGAGTGGCAAGTGTCGATAAAAAAAGATGTGTTGCCTGCGGAGTATGTGAAAATACTTGTCCGCTGGCAGCGGCCAAAGTTTACCATGGATGTTATGCTGTGATAGAAGAAACAGTGTGTGTAGGATGTGGAAAATGTGCAAAGTCCTGTCCGGCAGGTTGTATTGAAATGAAAGAGAGGACAGCGATGTGAAGAAAAAGAAACATTGGTATGATTATTTATGGATATGGGCGATCCTTTATTTTACACTCGGTTTTTTTAATATTTTGTTCGCCTGGTTTGGGATGATTGATTTCCTGTTGCCGTTAGGAATAGCAATATTCGGTGGAAATAAATTTTTCTGTAATCATTTGTGTGGACGTGGCCAGCTTTTTAGTAAGCTTGGTGGAGATTTAAAATGCTCAAGAAATAAACCAACCCCGCGATGGATGAGTTCAAAATGGTTCCGATACGGCTTTTTGATATTTTTCCTTACAATGTTTGGGAATATGGTATTTCAGACATATTTAGTTGGTGCCGGAGCATCATCCTTACGTGAAGCCATCAAATTATTCTGGACCTTCCGTGTTCCGTGGGGATGGACATACACTGCCGGAACAGTAGCTGATTGGGTGGCACAGTTTAGTTTTGGATTTTATAGTTTGATGCTTACATCTTTGTTGTTAGGGTTGATTGTAATGGTGTTATATAAGCCACGAACCTGGTGTACATTTTGTCCAATGGGAACAATGACGCAGGGTATCTGTAAATTAAAAAATAATGAAAAGAAGTAATACTATAAGGTGATTCATAAAAGCATATGTCAAAAACGTTATTGACATATGCCTTTTATAGGGCTATTATATAAGAAAAGCGAGAAAGGAGCAGTTTATGCCGAGACCAGTAAAATGCAGAAAAGTCTGCCATTTCCCCAATGTTTTAGAATTTCTTCCGGCAGATGATACGGAGAAAAAAACACCCATTGTTCTGACGGTAGATGAGTACGAGACAATCCGTCTTTTGGACAAGAAAGGTTATAGTCAGGAGCAGTGTGCAGTATCTATGCAGATCGCAAGAACGACGGTCCAGCGGATTTACGAGATTGCCCGGAAGAAAATAGCAGATGCACTTATTGACGGACATCCGCTCAGAATTGAGGGCGGGGATTTCAGAATCTGTGACGGTCAGAGCGGCAACTGCAGCTTTGGAGGATGTTACAAACAGGAAATTTACAAAAAATATGCAGCAGAAAAAGGAGAAGGTATTATGAGAATAGCAGTAACATATGAAAATGGACAGATTTTCCAGCACTTTGGACACACAGAGACATTTAAGATTTACGATGTAGAGGAAGGAAAAGTAGTACATTCAGAAATAGTAGATACGAATGGAAGCGGACATGGCGCATTGGCAGGAGTTCTTAATGCATTGAATGCAGATGTTTTGATTTGTGGCGGAATCGGAGGCGGCGCACAGACAGCGTTAGCGGCAGCAGGCATCAAGCTTTTCGGAGGAGTTTCCGGAGATGCAGATGAAGCAGTAGAAGCTTTTATCAATGAAACACTTGAGTATAATCCGGATGTGAAATGTTCTCACCATGAGCACAACCACGGGGAAGGACATACATGTGGTGAGCATGGATGTGGAAGCCACAGCTGCCATTAAGAAGAATAGCAAAAAATAATAGTACGAAAGGATGTGCCAAGGTAATGTAGAAGTTACCGCAGTACATCCTTTTGTGTTATGTGATTCTCATATTGATTATTTCTTACTTGCCGAAAATAATGAATTGAACGTATAATACTCCCATCTTTTTGTAACTGTCAAAGATGAGAGTATACTTAATTTATTGAGAAGAGTCAATTATATAACTGACATATGCTGTAAATAGAAGTAAAAAAGCGTAATAAAGTAAATCAACTTTTCTGTGATATCATCACGGAAGCAAGCACTTATTTGGGGTATATTAAGTTCAAATAGGAGAAGGAGTTGAAAAATATGACATCTATAAATATAAATAAAGAAAAGTTTGGACAATTAATTCATAAGGAAAAACCGGTTTTGGTTGATTTCTGGGCACCGTGGTGTGGTTATTGCCGTAGAATTGGAGCAGCTTATGAAAAAATAAGTGAAGAATACAGCGATATTCTTGTTGCTGGAAAAGTAAATATTGATGAAGAACCGCAGATTGCAGAAGCTGAAAAGATTGAGGTGATTCCTACGCTGGTTTTATATCGAAATGGAAAGGCAATAGATTCTATTGTTGCACCTGAATCAAAAATAATGATAGAGAATTTTATTAATGAAGCATTGGAAAAATAAAAGGAGGACTGCTGTATGAATGAAAATCATGTTTACGATATGATTATCGTAGGGGGAGGACCTGGAGGGTATACTTCAGCATTATACGCAGCCAGAGCAGGACTTGATACAATTGTTATAGAAAAATTATCTGCAGGTGGTCAGATGTCATTGACCTGGCAGATTGATAACTATCCTGGTTTTGAAAATGGAATTGACGGATTTTCATTGGCAGAGAAAATGCAAAAACAGGCGGAAAAATTTGACGCTAAAAGTGAATATGCTGAAGTTTATAATATGGATTTAACAGGAAAGCTTAAGAGAGTAGAAACTAGTTCGGGAATTTATATTGGGAAAACAGTAGTGATTGCTACTGGAGCAAATCCAAGAGAACTTGGCCTTGCTAAAGAAAAAGAATTGATAGGTCATGGGGTTGCTTATTGTGCCTCCTGTGATGGTATGTTTTATAAAGATAAGATCGTGGTGGTTGTTGGTGGTGGAAATTCTGCTGTATCAGATGCTGTTCTTTTAAGTCGAATTGCTAAGAAAGTCATCATTGTTCATCGAAGAGATACATTACGTGCAACGAAAATCTACCATGACCAGCTGATGAAAACTGAAAATATAGAGTTTCGATGGAACAATACAGTAAATGAACTGATTTATGGAGAACGATTGACTGGTGTGCGGTTGAAAGATACAGTTACAGGAGAAGAAAACATTATAGAATGTGACGGCCTGTTTGTGAGTATAGGAAGAAAACCGACAACAGATTTTTAGGTAATCAGATAGAACTGGATAATAAAGGATATATTGTGGCAGGTGAAAACACTGAAACGAGTATTCCGGGTGTTTATGCTGTAGGAGATGTCAGAACAAAGTTACTTCGTCAGATAGTAACAGCAGTGGCAGATGGTGCTATGGCAGTACATATGGCAGAAGAGTATGTGGAGAAATAACAATCAGAATTTAATTGTTTAAGAAATTGTTCTTTGGTTAATGGCATTTTTATGTATCCTCTAGTTTTACTAAAATTCAATATGTATTATGTATATAAATAACAGATAATCAGGTATTATCCTTCAGCTATTTGAAAAAATATATATCTACTGCAACTGTTCCGTAATATCTATAGTTTAAAAATGTACAAGAAGGTCGGTTGTCTTATTGGGGACGATTAAGAGGAAGAAATAAACACTATATAATGAAACAATTACATATGAGATGGAATTTTCTATAAGGACACAGGAATCTGGCAGTTCTTAGTGTTACTAAATCCTTCTGTCGTACAGGCTTCATAAAAGGAACTAATATGCGACACTATTGCAATCGAGGTAATATTGACATAGAATTCCATGTATTATAGAATGGTATCTGTAAAAAGAAGGCATGAAGAAAGCAGCTTTAAACGGGCTGCTTTTTTTGTGTCTTCTTTTGTCTTTCCTGAGTACCGGAGGAGTTTTCTGGATGGAGCAGAGAAGACAAAAATAAATAAGAACAGGAGGAAGTATATGGAGGATACCAAAAAAACAGTTTTGGCGGGAAATGGGGAAAAAGATGTTCCGCGTGCGGTCTACGATGGTGTTTTGACAATCGATGTAGACGCACAGGTTGAAAGCATGGAGGAACAGGAAGAAGCCAGATGGCATCAGCTTTTGAATGCACATCGTACCAGAAAGATCCTGACGGGCCAGCTCGGGGGCATTGAAAAACTGGAGAGCGGGTGGATGGTCGCTGTTACATACTTTAATGGTTTCCGGATCATTATCCCAATGAATGAAATGATGATCAACCTTCAGGGAGACGGGCGTGAAAATGCGGATACCTTAAACCGTCAGGTCCGTATTGCTAACAACATGCTCGGCTGTGACATTGATTTCATCATCAAAGATCTGGATAACAAGAGCCGGAGTGTTGTAGCATCCAGAAAAGATGCAATGCTTAAAAAGAGACAGACTTTTTATATCGGAGAAGATACAGAAAAACCAATGCTCTATGAAGGCAGGATCGTAGAAGCAAGGGTGATCGCAGTAGCTCCCAAAGCAGTCCGCCTGGAAGTCTTTGGTGTAGAAGTATCTGTCCGGGCCAGAGACATGGCCTGGGAGTGGATGGTAGATGCCGGAGAAAAATTCCAGGTAGGCGATCTGGTGCTGGTCATGGTCAATAAGGTGGAAGCAAGCTCTGTTGACCAGATCATTATAGAGGTGGATGCAAAGAGTCCGACAGCCAATATCAATAAAGATAATCTCCGGAAATGCCATAAACAGGGAAAATATACAGGGATCATTACGGAAGTCTATAAGGGAACCTATTTTATCCGCCTTGATATCGGAGTCAATGCCGTGGCACATTCCTGCAATATGTCCGCACTTCCGGGAAAGAAAGATAAGATCGGATTTGTGGTGACCCGCATCAACGACAACTATGAAGTGGCAGAAGGCATTATCACAAGGCTTATCAAAAGAGCTTCCTGAAAATGTTTTTATGATTTTCAAAGAATTCTGTTGACACAGAAAAAGGGATTTCTTTAATATCGGAGATAAAGATGGAAAGGAGTGACGTCAGATGGCAAAAAAGAAGAAAAACAGATGAGGGAAACCTTGTACTGTCCATATTGCAAAGACCCGGGTACTTAGGCCTGCAGCCTATGTCTATGGGGATAACAACCTGGATCCGGAGAAATACCTGTATGTATGCAGCGGCTATCCTTCCTGTGATTCATACATTGGGGCACACAAAAAAAGTATGCGTCCCATGGGAACCATGGCTGACAGCAATCTGCGTAATAAGCGGATCGAAGCACACAGAGCTTTGGATGCAATCTGGAAAAATGGTTATATGACCAAACACAGCACATATATCTGGCTTCAGAACCGTTTGAATCTCCGGGAAAAGGACACACATATCGGGAAATTTTCTTATTACCTGTGTGAACAGACCATCCGGGAATGTACAGACTATATAAAAAGCCGAGAGGAAAAAAAGAAATCCCCGGATAAAATAAGCGTGGCATGACGGAAAGGATGGATGCCCTTGAGACTACAGGCGACAGAAGATGATGTATATCATCTGATGGACCTTAAAGAACAGTATTTTATTATGACAGCAATATGCAGTGTGGCAGAGGGAATCAGCGCATACTTTTTCATATACCAGAAAAGATGCTGGGATCTTGTATATTTGTGTACTGCACTGGCGCTTGCGATAATCCTGCTTCTTCGTCAGGCCATAAAAATCAGCCGGAGGATCATGGAGGCAGAAAACTGTTATATGGCACTTGAAGAGGACAGCCTGGCAGTCTGCCAGCCGGAAAAGAACGGAAAATATGAGTCCTGCAGGATCTTTTACGATGAGATGGACAAGATCGTAGAAGGAACCAGGCGGGGAGTTCCGGAATTTTATATCGTGATCCGAAAAGAAGGGAAAGAACAGAAAAGCTTTTTCCTTTTGGATGAGGAAGAACAGGAACGGGATGTTTTCTGTGTACGATCCTTTGGCTTTGACAATCAGAGATTCATGGAGTTTTATCGGAAACTCAGGTGGATCGTACCAGGAAGAACAAGGATTATCGGGACCAAAACACAGGAAGTATGGAAACTGCGGCGGCCGAATATCGGAATCTGTACGGCAGCAGGCATGCTTTTGGGGTATGTACTTCCAAAACTCCTGGAAATGATGTATGGATAACAAGTTATGAAAGAAAACAGATCAGAAGCAGAGATTAAAAAGAGCTTAAATGGCTAGGAGGAAAAATGTCATGAGATGGTATACAGCAATCGGAATGAAAAAAGATGATGCAGATGGAAGGTTTTGTGTCTGGGTAGATGGGGAAGAAAAAGTACTTACAGAAATGGAAACTATTTTGTGGGCTGCGCTCACCTGGTCTTTCTGTGAAGAGGATAAGGTCCATTCCCAGATGCATCGTCTTCTTGTATTTAGCCTTGGAGAAAAACAGGCACAGGAATGGGCGGACAAAGAGGATTTTCAGTTTTGCCTGAACCGTCTGGTAAAGCGGGGCCTGGTTGTTCTGACAGAAGGATGTACCAGAGAGGAAGCTGTATACAGTATTATCAGCCGGTCAGTCATGGCTCCCATGGCCTTTTCACGGACAGAACGCATGAAGCATTTTATGGAAGCCCTTTCCATGGGAAAAGGACTGAAGTTTTCACTGAGGCTTTTAAAAAGCCGCTGCTTACAGAAGAGGAATACCAGCTACTTTCCTATCTTCAAAGAGAAGGGGATGTTTCCTATCATCTGAAATGCTTAAAAGAAAAGGCAAAAAGCAGGGAGTCCCATTTGGAAGATTCCCTCCAGGAACAGATACAACGGGAATTTATAAGCCGCGTAGCGCAGCTTTACTATAAGAAACAGCTTGTGATCGACAACATAAGAAGGGAGGACTGTCTTGAAGCAAACGGAACATCCGTATTGGCACAGGCTGTATAAATGCTTGGAAGATTTTGGCACACGTTATCAGAATATACCGGATTTTTTTAAGGACAGGATCCAGCGATATGGTATCCTGTCTCTTTTTATCCTGCTTTTCGGATTATTTATGGGAACATGGATGAAAGACAAAACTTTTATTTTCTGGTCTTTCCTGCTTGGGATTATCGGGTTTATAAGAACATATCTTATTTTCCGCACCGCGGATAAAAAGACCTATGAAATCGTGGAAGGGCTGGTAACCGGGATAGACGGGAAAAATCCCTTTGCAAGATTACGGAAGATCCGGGTAAGTGATCCGGCCGGACGGCAGAGTGAACTTTTGCTGGATAAAAACGTAAAAGTTTTGGAGGGAAAACGTTACCGGTTTTATTTTGGCATAAATGAAAAGAAGCTGGTAGGAATCCGCCGGGTGGATGCAGCACTCAATAACGGTACTTTTTTGGGAAACGAAGAAATATAAGAGGAAGAGATTCCTTTTATAGCAGGGAGGGGAGCACCAGGCATGGTTCGATTCCATGCTGCCCCTGTTTCGCAAGCAACGTATGAACTGGAATGAATCAGGCAAAAGGAGAAGAAAGGATATGTCAGGAAAACAACTACAGGGAACCGATGAAATAGGTTCGG
>ENA-OQCE01000870-OQCE01000870.1-human-gut-metagenome-genome-assembly--contig:-NODE-870-length-14010-cov-3.472160_pt1 | contig 14010 bp, 18 predicted proteins | sample MGYA00242495_ERZ504572 | MGnify/ENA primary metagenome ERZ504572 (study PRJEB26092, sample SAMD00036228) | human gut metagenome | host: Homo sapiens | study: EMG produced TPA metagenomics assembly of...
AAGTCCAGTAACGTTAGTTATAATATTATTGAGTATCTTAAATTACTTTCTGTCATCTTATTCTCATCTCTTAAAATCCAATTTTTTGTCTGCAAAAAAGCAGAAACTCCAAGTTAAAATGTGCAAAAAGTAGCTAAAGTACTATATAACAGAAAGACATTTATATATTCAGTAGTTATGCATGTTTATCCTTCCAGCTTAACGTTTCAAACCACTAATACGAATCTTCACCTTAGTTGAAAACTCACGTACTTCTCTCGGAAATGAAACATAAGACACTACTGCGATTTCAAAAATATAGATTAAAAATCCAGGAACTGCACTAAAACAAAATCCACACACCAAAAAGGCACATGTTTGAATAAAAGGATACAATTTCTCTTTGGTATTGTATTCCATCCATTTAAAATCAGGCAGACATAGAAAATACCAACAAATTGCTGATAACAGTGTCCCTACTGCAAAACTTTCCTTAACCTTATAGATTCCATAGCAGACAATGTTAAATATAAATCCTACAACAATAATCATCGTTAGTTTTATGAAATAAATATTTTGTTTTTTCTGTGCTTTATACAAATTAACATATACACTTTTTATGACAATATAAAAAAATCTGAGCCGCAAAAAGCAAAAACATAACTTTAGCTGAATCAATATATTTCGTCAAATATATCTCTAAAATAAACCTTGCAGGAAAAGCACACGAAACAATTGCAGCTGCAAAAACCATTACATAATTTCTTGTTTTTTCGTATCTGTGATTTATCAGTGGCCTTACAGAAATAATTATATAATGTTGTAGTCACTGGCGTAACTGCAACATTCATAAAGTTCTCCATACTAACAGCAAACGAATACTGTGCAAATGCCAACGTAGTCATCAAAGCCTTAACAAACCATCGATCCATACTCGTAAGCACAACAGATGACAAATTTCCGACTGTCAGCAAAATACCACCTTTAATATTATTTAATAACTCATTTAAAGAGAAAGAAGTTCCTCTATGCTCGCCTGCAACAAGTTTTTTGCAATTCAATTCCAAGGCAATCCACACGATAAAATACACAATGACGTTACTAAATAGAAAACATTGTGCATTATCTGTTTTAATTAAGTATACCCACATCATGTTTGCAAAAAAGATCAAAATCGTATTTGCATTCATGATTTTCCCGTAAAGAGAGAATTCCCCCGTTGCTTGGTATAGCTGTTTAAAATAGTTTGCCAGATTCAACGGTAGAATCGATAATGCAAAAAACGCCAAAACTTCTTGCTTTAAAACAACTGCGACAAAAGCACAAATAATCGTAACAGCAATTTCAAAAAACCTCAGTGTAGAAAGATTTGTTCTTAAATCTTCTCCTCGGATATCTTGAACATTTTTCCCTCCGTATTTCAAGTACATTCCATCGACAAAGCCAAAGTGGAACAGACCGGCATAACTTACATAAAGCTGAAATGTCTTTATCGTTGCGTAGCTTTCCACGCTTAATTCCTTTGGAAGGACAAAATTTGTTATCAGGTTAAATCCTAAATTGATAAAATTTGCTATAAGACGTACATCAGTCCTTTTTTCAGTGATGTTGACATTGTAGACTTTCTCTTCCTTTATTTTTTGAAGATTCAATGCTCTCAATCTTCAATTCCACTTTATATCGTATTAAACACGATTCGAAGTTTTACTTTTTCAAATGTTCTCTTGGTTGTTTTCTTTTTATTATACGGGAGCATCAAAATCTTCAATTTATATTTCAAATTATCTTTGTATTCTGCAAAAAATATAAAATCTTCTTTTGTTTTTTCTGGCATCATCTCGGAATACCCTTTTAGTATTTCCTTCGCCATATCACTTCTAAGGACATTTTTATTTTTAATGATCCCCTCAGTGTATCTTTCAGAGAATGCCTTTGTGCTCCCAAAACATTTGCATCATGCTGTCTATACATGATATAGGCATTCTGATCTGAATAAAAAAAGCCATTCACAGCAAGACACACAAAGCTGATCCAGCTATCATGCATACTAATTACTGAAGGTTTGTATTGTTTCAGCTTTTCCATCAGTGCTTTATTAAACACAAATGTACATCCTGGTGTTCCATATGTCAGAATATCATACAATGGATTTTTAAATGTATTATCTGTAAACGATTTTCGGATAAATGTTAAGTCTTTGTCCACCACTTCAACTGCACTACTGTATAAAGCAGGCTTGTCTATATTTTCAATACGTTTTACAGCAGAAATGATTTTTTCTTCTTTCCAGACATCATCCTGATCACACAGCGCATAATAATCGTAATTTATATCCGCTTTCCAAATCAAGTCCAGAAAACTTTTCGCGGGTTTTAAATTATTCCCTCCATAAACTTTAACCCTATCATACTTTTTCAATATTTCAACCGTTTTATCTGTAGAACCATCGTCACGCGCAAGAATATCAACATATATGTCCTTCTGCGCTAGTACGCTTTCCAATAGTTCTGGTAAATATTTTTCGCCATTATATGTAGATAATAATATTAAGCATCGACACATACTACACCTCTCAAATTATTCGCTTGCAATTGCTTGTGCTTTCGCATTATATGTTATATATAAAGCAATAATTACCCAAAGCAACTGCGATACATCAGCAACAGACAGCATTACCGCCACATAGGACACAAAACAGAGAAAAAAGCTGTTATTCATGTTTCTTGAATTTTTGAATGTTGCTTTTTTCCAAGAAGATTTAAGAAGCGAGTAGAATAAGCTAAAACATGCAATTCCACCTAACAAACCTTCCTCTACAAAATATCCAACATAACCGTTGTCAATGGTATCTCTTACCTGCCATACTCCATTTATACGATAACTTAATTTCCCCCTTGTATGGCAACTTGCTCCCAGTCCAAATACTGCATTATGTATCAGCATCCAAGAAATACCCGATAACTGTATCATTCTTGACGAAAGCCCCGTTGAAGAATTTCCGCCAAAATTTTCAATTGTTTCTCCACTATCTCCAAACGCAATTATTATTGATTTAATTATGTTTGTAAATTGTTGTGAAACAGTCGGCACCGCAAAAGAAACGAACACTGCCAAACAAGCAATTACACAACCTGCACAAAAAATTTTATTTCTTGTTTTTTTATCTGTAATAAGTATAAACACCAAAGCAACGCAAGCAGTACAACAATTGTTCCTCTTGACTCTGTTAAGAATGCTGCGACAATATTTAGACCAAGAATACATCCATTCCACCTTCTTCTTTCATTTTGCCACATATACAATGCTAAGGGGATAATAAGCGCACAATACATTGCATAGTATACCGGATGCCCAAATGTAGCTTCTGCACGAATGATGCCCATTCTTACCGTAGACTCCATTAAAACATTCCGAGATACCGTATTCAAAGAATAAAACAAATTTGAGCCAATCAGAACATTGATAATGCTGATAACTGCTATTATTCCACTTGCATCTACGATTGTTTTCACGCACAGATACACATCTTCTTGATCCTGTATAATTTGACAAATCAAGACAATCAGTATCAGTTGTTCAACAATGACTGTAAACTCCGTATTGATTGCATCAGATAAGCTTGAAACATAATACCCGTTTGCCAAAATTCTTGCTGCAAAATAAATAATCAACGGCCAATATAGGCCAGTTGCTTTCAAGGGTTTCCTAATTAGTATTATTTTTTTGTTTCGGAAACATACACATAGAAGAAGTATCAGCAACAAAATTCTGCTGGCTTTCAGAAGAGGCATACCTCCACCTAGTTCAATTGAAAAATAGTCCGGCAATATCGGGTAAAATGCCATAAAAAATATAATGAATTTTTTATTTCCTCTCGATGCCGCCAAATTGCCGCTAATATAAAAACAATCAAAAATATCATAGTTATATTACTCCATATCGCATTCTTTCCATCCTGTATTCTATACTTTTTATCGTTTTATTCTACCCATCACTTTTTTTATTGTTCTTTTTAGTCCTTTGGGTACCATCCCAGAAATCGTATACTTTACAATATCTTTCTTACAGGTTTTGTGGAAATACTGATCCACGGCCTCATAACCTTTTTCCTTGTACAGTTTCAAGATTTCCTCACGCTTAGGACTATATTTACTCGGAGAATACAACTGATCATTATGTTTTGCAACTTTTTCAAAATCCGAAGTCATCAGCGCAAACTGATCTTCACACTGTTCCAGAACATTATTGCCTTTATCCGTATTGACCAATAGGCAAGAGATTCCCTTTCCATTGGATAGTCCCTGCTTTACATCATAGGAAGGATATTCCTCATGGAACCCCCAGAAATCGCCTACAGTCAAATCACCTACACGCTCTTCTGATGCAAATGGGCAGGAATAACAATTCTCACGATATGTATAAGACTTAGAAAAAAAATGAATGTATGCAGTGCATCCGCCCATCAACACTTTTTCCTTAAATCCATGTCCTTCACCCACATAGACGCTCCGCGTGATCATTCCCTGTCCTTTGGTCTTATCTCTGAAATAGAACTCAGTAATTTTACCACCAAGTTTTTTTCCATGAAATTCTATAAAATCTTGAAACAATCTCTTACTAGGAACACCATGACAAATGATATCTATTGTAATCAGGTTGTTATATTCTTTTTTCAAGTATTTTTTTAACCCAGCAATCTGACAGGGTGTTCCAGAGAATAAAACTACTTTTCCCTGTATCAAATCCCGCTTTGCCTGCGAATAAGTATCTCCAATTTCGCTCTGAACATACTTTGAACCCTGTAATAAGATCAGCTTATCCAGTGAATCAACGCGAATATGTTTCGGTTCCAGTATTCCATTTTCCATAGGGAGTGCTGCACCGTATACTATGCCTCGTTCTTCAAAACAGCTTCTGCAATCACTGCAAAAGCACCACCAGATGCGGACTTCCGTAACAAAACACTATTTTTAGAGGCAGCTGCATAAACCTTTTTAGGTTCTTCCGTTTTGGGTTTGTTCTGGTACACAAACCGTCATACATGCTCCACACTGAACACATAAGTCCTGCTGAATTACAGGATAGATAAATCCATATTCATCCGCCTGCATTTTAATTGCCGATTTCGGGCAAATATTCATACAAGCTCCACATCCACAACATTCTTTTTTATCCTTGTATAGAATAATCTCGCTCATCTTTTTTCTCCCACCAGAAATTCATCCGCCTCCTGAACCTTTCTAGCGATGTATTCCTGTGTCTGCATATAGTTCATCGGCTTATTCAGCATGTTGATCAGTTCTTTTTCTCTTCCAATTTCAAGAAGTCTTGATGGAATTTTCATATCTTCCAACAGGGAATGTATTTTATTGATTCGATTTTTTTCAGTCGGATAACATACAACCGGCTTTTCATACTTGATAGAAAATACCGTCCCATGAAATGTTCCAGTAATTATTTTTTCCGCATTTCGGAACAAATCAACCCATTCGTAAGGACTCAGATTAATAAATCCTTCATCATAATATGTTTTATAATCACCCGCGCCGATGATCTTCAAGCTGTTATTCTGTGCATACTGTTTCAATTCCTCCACCATAGAAGGTGTCAGTTTACAATCATAAATCAATATATATTTGTATGGTTTCGGCTGAATATTATCTTTCTTAATATTAGCATCAAAGTTATAGAGGAATGTCGGATCAAGCATCTTTTCTGCGTTTCTTCCAGAAACTCTTTCAATAAACTTTACAGTTTCTGTATCACGTCCTGAAATGCGGTCGATATTCTTCAATCCAGAGGCAACCTCTGCCGGAACCTCTGTATCCTCCGTTACAGCCCCCACACTTGGTGCATAAGCAATTGTCTGTTGTTCTTCAAGACCTGTTCCGAATTTTAATGGATGATATCCAGAACCACACAAATTCCAGATCTCATCACTTCCCAACACGATTAGATCTAGTTTTAACGTCGCAATTTCTTCTGCACTTTTTACAGAGTGCGTACGAGGAATGGTATGTTCGTATTTCGTGAACGTCTGCAATTGCTGAATTTTTTTTATATAAGTAGCAGGTGTGTCAATTCCAAATCTGAAATGAAGAATGTGAATGATGTTCTTCCGCCAATGCCTTGGATTTACATAGTTTACAACTACGATTTCCGCTTTCGGGTACAGTCTCCGAAGTGTTTCATACATCGCCTTCATCTGAAGAAATGCACCATAATTTTTTACGTAATGATGTGTTAAAATTCCTATTCTCATTTTTTTGCCATTCCTATCGCATCTTTTAAATACTGCTTGCTGCTCTGCCGATTCTGTTCTATGACATCATACACTTTTTCATAGTTGATTTCCGACTTCATACTTTCTAAATCGAAGCAAAAATCCTCTTTGATATGGCGGTTTGTAATCTGAAGTTCACTCAGCAAGGCTGTTACTTTTTTGATTCGGCTTTCATTTGTCAGATATACCTTAAACTGCCTGCGATTCAGAATAGAGAATACTGCACCGTGAAAAGTTCCAGTAAACACAAACTCCGCATTTCGGAACATTTCCACCCACTCAAATGGTGTCAGGTTTACAGTAACTTCTGAATATCGTTTGTCGCATTCACCCGCGCCATAAACCGCCAAACCATGCTCTTTTGTATAATAAAAAATTTGATTTAAAATATTTTCCGGTAGATTTTCGCAGTAGTAAAACAGAATATATGGCTTTCTTTTTGCTTTCAATTCTGCCCGTGGAAATTCGGCCAAAAAAGTAGGATCTAAAACTCGTTTCGGTGCGTTCCCTGTTACCTGTTCTACCAGCTGCTCTGTCAGGTCATCTCGCGCAGAAATCCGTTTAAACTTTCTGATACCATCAATAACATACTGCGGAATTGCTTCATCCGCTGCCGTCTTTCCTACACTCGGCGCATATGCAATCAAATTTTTACACGTTAATCCTACACCAAATTTAAGTTCAGCATTTCCCTTTGTATCTCTGTAGTTCCACACTTCATCACTGCCAACAACAATGCAGTCAAATGCTAATTCATTGATCTGTCGAGCATTAAAACATCTTTTGGAAAGGACCATTTCTTGATTTCTTGCTTTCGCAAAAGTGTTCGGAATATGAATCTTAGCAAACCATTCTTTCAGCGTTTCTCTATTTTTATAAAATCGAAACCACCCCCCGGCATTGATGATATAATGTTTTATGTTTACATAATCTATAATCTGTACTTCATCTTCAGGAAATAGTTCTGAAATTGCTTCTCTTAGTGCCCACGCTTGTAAAAAAGCACCATAATTGTTGATATATTGATGTGTTAATATTCCGATTTTCATTTCACTTCTCCAGCAAGTTGTAAATATCTCTCCTGTAGTTTCTTCGCTTCAAAGGCAATATTATAGTGGTGTTCTGTAATCAACTTCGTGTTGTCATTACGCTCATTCTGCTGCAACGCATCACTCAGTGTTTTTGCCCATACAGAAACAGATTCTGTAAGCGGAACAAATTTTGCGTACTGTGACAACCCAATTTCTCTTGTAATGGCTGACGAAAAGACACACGGAAGGTCCGCTGCCTGAGCCTCTACGCCCACAACCGGAAGGCCTTCCAGATTGACGGCAAAACAAAGCAGTCAAATGCTTGATACCACTCATTGGCGTTTCCAACATTTCCAACGAAGGTTACATGCTCACTGATACCAAGGTCTGCCGCCTTTCTTTTAATTTCATCCATCAGTTCACCATCGCCTAATAGAACAAGATGTGCCTGAGAATCAATTTTTAAGACCTCTGCAAAAACATCCACTAAGAATGTATGGTTTTTTTGCGCCATAAAGCGTCCAACATGCCCCACAACGTGTTTGTTTTCCAGATTGTTTTCCTTGCGAATCTTATTACGAATTTCTGGGTTATAGATAAAGCGCTCGACGTCTATTGCATTTGGAATCAGCACATAGTCATTTTCATCTACTACTTTTTGTCCAAAATAGCATTTTGCAGCCTCGACACCACAAGAAAAATGATGCGTCATATTTGTGGGAAGGCAAGCCTTACAAACAAGCTTGATTGGAAGCTTCCAGTCTTTCGTTATGCTTGCTCCATGTGCATGAAAAATGCGCACAGGAATTTTGCTCACTTTGGCAGCATGAAGTGCATACACGCCAAGCGCCCCATTGTGCGCCTCAACAATTTTATATTCCGGATGCTCATGGAATAATTTTCTCATAAACTTGAGATATTCAGGATACTTCGCTGGATTCAGTCCCGGTGTATGGTAAATCCTTCCACCCATAGATTTGATTTCATCATCATATGCTCCCGGCTTTTTCTTGTTACACAAGAAATCAAACTGGACTTTTGACTTATCCATATATCGATAATAGTTCATCAGCATTGTCTCAATACCAGCACGATCCATATTGCTGACAGAATGAAGAATTCTTATCATTGCCTTTTCTCCTTATAAATTTCTTTTCACAATACGGGTTACGTACTGTCTTCCTGCTGATAAATATTTTTCTCAGCAATTAAAATGTCAACCGCTATATTCTATGTTCTATTTCACTACCTCTGTTCAGATGAAGCACTTCCAATATGTTATTCATAAACCAGAGTGCTCCATACAAACGCAGGTAGTGATACTGAAAGTTCTTATGATAATTACATCTGCTGTTACTGAACCTAGGTAGCGAGAAAAAACCGCTCTCACAGCTCCACCCATCTCTTGAAAGGTGCAGTAATTACGCTATTTTTTGAGCATTTTCACTATGTGCATCTCACTATCTGCGTTCGGTTAGAGGAGATTATTTATTATCAATACTCTCATCTATTGTTATCTCCTGTACAGTTTCATCGTTTCCTTTACAACTTCATCCCAGTTATATTTCTTGCAGATAAAGTCAGCTGCCTGCTTCTTCATTTTCATAACCAGTTCAGAATGGTCACAGGCGTCTTGCAATTTTTCTTGCAAGTCCTTTACATCTGACTTTTTGAAAATCAATGCCTTGTCTTCTACAACTTCTGTACACTCTGTGATATTCGAAACTAGACAACAATTTCCATAGCTCATAGCTTCTAAAAGACTCAGTGGCATTCCTTCCAAATCTGAAGGTAACGTATATACATAAGCATTACTATATAGTTCCTTCAATATCTGCCCCTGAACAAATCCTGTAAAAATAATCCTGTCATCATCTTTTGCTAGATCCTTTAATTCATTCATAAATGAATCTGTATCACTTGAACCACCTGCTATTACTAGCTTCTTATCAGTCTTAACATTCTTAAATGCCTCAACCAAATATCTAATCCCCTTTTCCGGAACTAATCGTCCTAAAAACAATATGTAAGAATCTTTTTCCAAACCATATTTTTCTGTAATTAATTCAGCTTCTTGGATTTTTGGTCTATTCACTCCATTTGGAATGAACACTGTTTTTCTTCCATACTCTTTCTCAAAATAATCTTGAACGCCTTTACTCAGAACAATAATTTCATCCGCATACTTCACAGCATTCTTTTCACCATGATGAATAAATTTTGAACCAAATCCACTTTTCCATTTTTCACGTTGCCAATCCAATCCATGAATTGTTACAATCACTTTTTTACCAAATAGTTTTGGCAACCACGCGAAAAATGCCGGTCCCTCAGCATGAATATGAACAATGTCATACCGGCCAAAAGCACAACATAATTCTGCAAAAAATGATGATGAAACAGCTGCAAGACCTTTTTTCTCTATTGTTGGGACTGTTTTAAGCCTGATTCCTTTATATTCTTTAAGTCGTTTTGAATCATATTCAGAACCACTCACATGATGACCACCTCTGTTGTAGCAAGTCACATTATACCCTTGTGCAACCATCCTTGAGCAAAGTTCTTCAACTACTATCTCAACTCCGCCTTCTCTTGATGGAATTCTTTTTTGTCCAAACATAGCAATATTAAGTTTTTCCTTACATTGCTCCATCATTTCTTAATACTCCTGTTAAAGTTCGAAAAATTATCTTTACATCCCCCTTAACACTCCACTCCCTAATATACTGGGTATCCAGCTTCACCACTTCCTCAAAGTCCGTGATATTGCTCCTGCCGCTCACCTGCCACAGCCCGGTCAGTCCCGGTCTGAATGACATTCTGGCTCTATGGTGTGGCTCATACTTCTCCCACTCATCGAGTGTCGGTGGTCTGGTGCCTACCAGACTCATATCTCCCACTAGTATATTGAAGAATTGTGGGAATTCATCCAGGCTTGTTTTCCTGATAAACTGCCCGATTCCGGTTTTCTTTTTTCCGTTTGGCAGCACCTTATTGCCTATGATTCTCGGGTCAAAGTCCATCTTGAACATCATTCCGTCGCCCACTTTATTCTGTGCCGCAAGCTCCTTCTTTCGCTCCTCGGCATCCATATACATGCTGCGGAATTTATACATCTTGAACTTTCTGCCGTTTCTGCCGACTCTCTCCTGTGAGAAGAATATCGGTCCCGGCGATGCTATGTATATCATAGGCCCCACAAATATCATGATGATAAGTGTGAACAGGCAGCCCACCAGTCCTCCGACTATATCCATGCCCCTCTTTACCAGAAGTGCGCTGGGATTTGCATAGTTCTCGCTTGATGTAACTACTGTGTAGTCGCTATCTTTTCTATCTGCTTGTAGCCACCATGGGCTGTACCGTTTTTTGCTATTCCTGTATGTACTGCAATTCCCATCTCTAGGAATATATCTGCCATTTTTTCAGGATATTCATCCTCGCTGCAAGGCGGAATGAGCACCTCATCCACCCATTCATCGCACGCATAGTCTACTATGCCATCGTGATTTGCAACTATCGGTATGCCGCATATAGTCTCACCCTTCATGTCTGTATCCAGTGAAGCTGCTACTATCTTTGTATAGCCTATACAGCTTTTCTCCACTGTGCGCAGTGTATCACGAAGTATTGTATCAGGTGCTATGACAAACAGTGATTTCATAGATGCTGCAAAGTCATTTTTCTTAAGGAAGCTCTTGAGCGCTAGTCTTGCTACATATGTTATTGCCACATAGATTGGAAACATGATATAAAATGATAATCGCGAGTATATATCAGCCATCTGTGTGGTGAACAGAAATAGCGCTGTCACCATAAACACAAGCACTACGTGCTTGCAGGTCGATATGAATTCATCCAGATATCCGCGTTTTAGGGCATTCTTGAATGAGTCTTCCATTATCTCCACACAGAAATCTATCAGAATGAATGCTACACCCAGTATACGGTAGTCCTTATCCACATATGGGTTATTAAAGCCGAAGCGTATCACATATGAAATAAAAAATGCTATAACAATGCATGCGATATCTATAAGCATAAAATCTATATGCTTTGCCCATCCTCTGCCTTTCTTTCTGTACATTCTTTCCAAATTCTCCTTGTGGCATCTTTTATTTTCCTTTATACCTGTTCTAGGGGAGGTACCTTTGTCCCCCCCCCGAATTATTTTAGCCTATTCTGTTTTACGTATGTTTTATTCGGTTATTTGTATCTTTTTCTGTATCTAATCAGGGTTTTCAATAATATATTTTCACACATTTTTAATTCTTTGTCAATGAATATTAGGTTTTCTTTATAATTTTTGACACTATTTCTAAATTTTTCTTCTCCCTCTCTACATGATTATACACTTTTACACTCTGTCTGCTAAATTTTCTAAACTGAAATATTCTTTTTAACATTCCCCTCTTCATCATAACAATTCTTATTTGTTCCCGCAAAACCATCAATTAAAGCTAATAATATTTGTGGCTCATTTGCAAAGACTGTCATCCAAACAGAATAAAAGCCATCTCCCAAAGCAGTCATAATAATTTGTTTTTTTAAATCTTCTCTATAGCTATCTGGCGCATCTTTCATATGTAGCATCCGTCCAATGACTCCTTTGCTTTATAATAAGCAGTATTTCTTTCTATAAGCCGCCTATCTTTATCCCCTTTACTCAAATCAGGAACATTACCAAGTTTTACTAGCTCATACGTATTGGTTGCCTTTTCTTTTAACTCACCTGTCGGATCTAATTCCATTAAAAGCTGCTCATTTACCTTTGGATAACCATTTTCATATAAGTAAGCAATTGCTGTATTATTCACATCAGCCATAAAAAATCATCATCATTTTCAGGAGTTGTGTTAGCTGATTTTCTAGCATTACAATATTTACATCCCAACAGCAAGTTCTTCCAATCCGTTATATCTCCGCCCTTTGATTTTGATACAACATGTTCAACCTCCGGTACATGCTTAATTGGAAATTCACAATATGAACAATAATAACCTATCTTTTCACCTAAATAGGGCAGTGCATCCTGATATTTTTTTATTGTATTATATGGTGATTCACCTTTATCTACTGGTCTCATTTTTCTTCACTTTCCATGCCTGTTCAGTATATTTTTGATGAACCCACGCCATATAAGCAGGATTATCACTATATTCCGCCTCTAAATCAGCCAATTCTTTGCCAAGCCTAGCTATATCGTCTTGAGTCTTGGCCTCTTTCAAGGCTGTATAATATTTTGAGGCTGCTTCGTATATCTTTCGTTTTCTCTCACTATATTGAGGCAATTCTACGCCCATAACATCTTCAGCTATATCTTCCAATCCTTCTCCGGAATACTCACTATCTAATGGCTGATCCAAAGTAATAAGCTCTCCCTCATCCAAAGATTGAATAATAAAAGGAGAATGCGTAGCACATATAACTGTATTCTAAGGAATTGTTCTTTCAGAATTCCTATAATACGTTTCTGCCATGTAGGATGCAAACTCAAATCAATTTCATCTATTATAACAATTCCAGGTGTCATTTTGAGTGCATCACCCTTTAGATAAGGATTCAATATGCACATTCGCGTAGCTATATCAAGTACCATCTTTATTACATTTCTATAACCATCACTCAACAGCTGAAACGGAAGGATTGTTCCATCTGCTGTTTTTAATGCAATAATATCATCCTCATATTTGGTCGAAGATATAATTTCTTCTCCCGGCTTCAATTCATCACAAAATGCATCATTAACAGCCTTTAAAATTGCCTCATATGCAGGAAATAATTTTCCCCCATTTTCTTCTAGTGAAACAGCTTTAAGAGTATCAATATAACGAAATGCAATTTCAAGTCCATGTTGCGAATCCAAACAATGATTATATGCGTCAGTCCTACTAAATACACCTTTTATATTTGTTTTCTTATTTCCATCTTTAAAAAGGCGTGCTGTACTCAAATAAAGCACTAATGGAAGAACCACTTTACTATCCGAGTGATTCGCATTAGATATTTTATTTTCCCATTCAATTACAGCTGGCTGCATCGGATTAGAACCACCAAATTTAGTTCTTGCATCTTCTTTTAAAATAACTCGTCTAAATTCAATATTGTTCTCTGTATTATTTCCGCCCCACTGCGCCTTGCAACTTACTTCACACGGATACTGTGCAATTGATCCTGTCGTCAAAATCATGCTATCATCTGAAATCAACGTTTTTCTTCTTGCATCGGTTGACTTTATATTATATACAAACCGTGAAGGTACATAAGTCTTGTAAGCTGCAAGATAAGCTCCCAGCATCACATTAGCAGCCTCCAATACGGAAGTCTTACCAGAACCATTTTTCCCAGCAAAAACATTCATTCTTGGATTGAGCACAAATTTTTTATTATCAAATCCTCTATAATTTCTAAGGCCTAACTCTTGAATTTTGAACTCACACATTTTATCCGCTACCTTTAGCCCTTCCTCATTTTATATTAACTATATCATTTTTTTATTATCACAGCAACCTTTCCGTAACACTACAGAAATTTTGATGTATAAATGATGTAAACATCATTTTTATACACTTTTCAGGAAATATTTACTTCTCAAACAGCCTCTGCTTCCTCTCTATCATCTCATCAATCCTTGCGATATACTGCCTACATCCTTGACATTCTCACATCTGTCGATGCGGTGTGTGCCATCCGGATTTGGTATAGGCCAGACGCGCT
>ENA-OQCE01000871-OQCE01000871.1-human-gut-metagenome-genome-assembly--contig:-NODE-871-length-13990-cov-3.232345_pt1 | contig 13990 bp, 18 predicted proteins | sample MGYA00242495_ERZ504572 | MGnify/ENA primary metagenome ERZ504572 (study PRJEB26092, sample SAMD00036228) | human gut metagenome | host: Homo sapiens | study: EMG produced TPA metagenomics assembly of...
AAAAGATTGACAGTCCTTCAAGAAATTGATCGTCTGCAGAATTCTGATTATTTAATAACATTGAATGATTCGATGTCTGCTTGGTTACAAACTAAGGGGTGTGAAGTCCCGAAAGGAGAACTGAAGATTTGGGATTATTTATCTCCAGCCATTGTCTTAAACAAAATAGAACCAGCTACTGACTATACGGTTGTTTATGCAGGCGCGTTGGATATAATAAAAATCGTTTTTATATGAGTTGGATCGTTTACCTCGTCAATGGCATCTGAGTGTGTATGGTAAAGGATTAGAAGCTGATAAGATTCTCAATAAAGAATATTTCTCATATAACGGCTTTTTGCCGGCAGATCAATTGATATCTTCAGTACAGGTGATTTTGGCCTGGTTTGGGATGGAGATTCTTATGAAGCATGTACTGGCAACTATGGTGAATATTTACGATATAATAATCCTCATAAAGTCTCTTTGTATGTCCGTTGTCATCTTCCGCTTATCATTTGGGAGAAGGCTGCATTGGCTCCTTTCATAAAAGAGAAGGAAATAGGTATTTGCATAAATTCTTTGGAAGAACTGGATGGTAAATTGGAGAAATTGACGGTGGATGATTATTTTAAGATGAAATCTCGGGTGATTGAGATAAGTAACTTGTTGTCTGTAGGATATTTTTTTACTAAAGCCTTGGATGAGGCTGTTAAGTTTCTGACAAAATCGGATGTGGCAGATGAAGGTCGTAATTAATCCTAAATACAATTTTCTCACTGATTTTATTTATCATCTTCCTGGATGTTTTTTCAAGGACGGTGAGACTATATACCAAGGACGTAATATCCTTAAAAAGTACGATATACAAGGATATCGTTTGATAGTCAAGAGGTTTAAACGTCCTAATATAATAAACCAGATTGTATATTCTTTTTTTCGTAGATCGAAAGCACGACGCTCTTTTGACTATTCGCTTGAAGTTCAGAAGCGTGGATTTGGAGTTGCAGATCCTATTGCATATATTGAGATAAAGCACGGAGGTTTACTTACCGATAGTTATTATATATCCTTATATATGGAAAGGATGGAAGAACTTCGCGAGTATATGGCTGTGTATAGAGCAGAAGATCGAGAGCTCAGACTGGCTTTTGCACGTTTTACGGCACAATTGCATAAGGCGGAAATATTGCATGTCGATTATTCCCCTGGCAATATCCTGGTAAAGAAACAGGCTGGTTCGTATGTGTTTGCGTTAGTGGATGTCAATCGGATGAAATTTAAAAGTATTTCAGTTGTTGATGCTTGTAAGAATTTAGCTCGTTTGGCAACATCCCGTAAAGTTTTGGATGAAGTGGCGTGTGAATATGCCTCTCAGCGGGGATGGGATAGTTTGGAAATAATGCGCTTGATGGGAGAATATAGTGATCGTTTTTTCAAGAATTACGCATTTCGTCTTGGCAATAAAGCGTGGCGAAGAAATGGGGGAAGTTGTTTTGCCCTTCCTTCTTTTTTCTATAAAGCATATGATCTGTTAAGTTGTTGTAAATTACTTCCAGAAACGACACGCAATGTTTACCATCATAAACGGATTTGGGTTTATGATGATTATTTGCGTCCGTTTGATTTTCGGAAAGTGTTTCCTGAAAGTCTTCAAGACTGAGTTTTAGTATCTAATTTTGATTTAGAACTCCATTCCGTGATATGTGTACAATGGCTAATGTAGTATTGTTCTTCTTCGGACAGATTCGAAGAGTCGTTATACCAAGGCAAATGTTCTGCTTGGTAGGGATATGCTGTTCGGTAAGCTTCGACTGAACGGCTTCTGCTCAATCCGACACGAGGGCGATAAAGGGCGAAGGTTGTATCTATTGGTGCTCTGTACAGACCTCCTTCGGCAGGTTTGAGATAATATTGTTTTTCTAAATTGATAACTTCTTCTTTGTGTATATAGGAATCGGGGATATTATCTATTCGTAGGGAAAAACCGATCTTGCGGGCGAATGGATGTTTTTTTTAATTCTTTAAAAAATAGTCGATGAAGTCTTTAGGGCAATAATCGGAAGGGATTACATCCGAATCTGTATAGATATAATAGTCATTGCAGAATCTTTTTTTTAAAGGCGATTCCCAAAGTGCTTTAAAGCCTAAGTTTTGATTGAGATGGAATACTGTAAATGGGCAGGTTTTGTAATATTCCAGCAAAGGTGGATAAGTCGATGCATTATCCAGAATGTAAATATTGGTATATCCACAGGCAGTCAATGTTTCTGTTAACAGCCGTAAGGTTGTGAGACGATTAAAATTATTGATGATAATAGGAATCTCTTTGGCATCTCTAATTAGAGATGGACTTATTATTTCTCGAAGGAAATAATAGTAAGAGCCGATATTGCATGTTAATGTTTTGAATATACTCATATGATTTTGATGAACAGGTTGTTAATATTATTGGAAAGGAATAAAATCCATCCAGAATTTTTTCATCTTACGTTTATACCAAGAATGGCAACCGAAAGGTAATTGCCAGTTGTTTAATTTGTAGCAATAACTTGGATATTTGTCAAATGAAAAGCGAATCGCTTCTTTTACTTTGGGATATGTGAATCCGTTTGCTTCCGTTGCCCAAAAAACATCTTCATTGTAAAGATGATATCGCTTTTGTGCCAGATAGTGATCGATTCGTTCCTTTTGTTCACAAGTTACCCGATAATGACTGGCAACTTTTCTCAGAGATAGACCACCATTTCCGATTTTGCCGTACAGATCTTGCTTGGAGGGTTTTCCCTTGAATTTATGGTAAGAATGTATCAATTGCATGATTTCAGCAATGACGGGTAGTTTATAAACTGGACGTTGCAACCAGGGTGCACCAATATAGTCGTATCCTTTATTACACCATTCTTTCAATTCGTCTCGAAATACATAAGCGTCCACTGATAGATCAAGATATAGGTACAATCTAAAAAACGTTCATAAAATTCTTTAGCCAGCATGAGCCGGTTATAACCACTGATCCCTTTGAAATAAAAATCTGCGAATGAGATAAATGACAATTTAGGAAATTCGGTCGCTAGTTCTGACAAGTCTAAATGGTTTGGTTTGATTACGACTAAAGGATGCATTTGTAATATTTTGTATACTTGTAATAAAGATTTTCTTTCTTGTTGGGACAAAGAGGCTTGGTAAATAGGTATAACAACTTTTACTAAATTCATATGAACCTTTCTTGTTTATGTTTAATATAAGTAACATATATACAAAGATATGCATATTTTACAAAACAGAATGAGGAAAATGTTTTATTATAATTTATTATATATCTGCTATATGATAGTTGTGAGAAATATTGTAATTTTGTAATATACATTCGATGCATTGATGTATAGTTTCTTATGGATGATTTGGATTCTTTATGTACGATGTGTTGATGATTTTGTGTGGATTATTTTTGAAAAAAGTTTATGATTCCAAAGATTATTCATTTATGTTGGTTCAGTGAAGAATCTTTTCCTGTTGAAATAAAAATTTGTTTGGCAAGTTGGAAACGTATATTGCCGGATTATACGATAAGGTTATGGACATATGCAGATGCATTGGCAATAGGTTGTGATTATGTCTCGGAGGCTCTGTCTGTTAAAAAATGGGCTTTTGCAGCAGATGTTATCCGTTTTTATGCAATCTATAAAGAAGGCGGAATTTACATGGACAGTGATATGCTTCTTAAAAAACGTTTTGATGAATTTATCCCGGAGCATGGTTTTGCAACTTTCAACGAATGTTGGGGAACAGTCCTTTTACAAGCTGCTTTTTTGATAGGTGAGCAGGGTAATTCTTTTTGCGAAGAAGTCTTTAGTTATTATAAGCAGCGTCATTTTTTATTGCCCGATGGTTCTTTCGACATGTTGATCTCTCCCAAAATAATGGTGATGGTTGCTGAAAAAAGAGGATATAAAAGGGAAGATATTGAACAACATTTAGGAGAAGATGTCGTTATTTATTCAGGATGTTATGTTTCTCCCTGTAAGAAAATTCAGTATCCCGAGGCTTTTGCTTGTCATCAAGTGTATGGGAGCTGGCGGAAACATCGTTTTGGCAGAAAAGTGGAACGTTTTCTGAAACATGCGTACCTCGTGATTCGTTTTGCGTTATTTAAACGATAAGTATAGAAGATTGAATAATTAATGGAAAATATAAAACTTGCCGTTATCGGCTCGGATATGTCGGTTTGCCGTTGGCACGGTTGTTTGCGACGCGTTATCCTGTGGTCGGGTATGATGTGAAGCGGGAGCGGGTAGCAGCTTGATGGAAGGGCGGGACGCGACGCAGGAAGTATCGGATGAATTGTTGAGGTCCGTGCTACTGCCCCGGTTGCCGGAGGAAGGTGAGGCGGGATTGTTTTGTACGTCCGATGCGGAACAGCTCCGCGGATGTAATTATTACATTGTGGCGGTCCCTACGCCGGTCGACTTGCATCATAGCCCTGACCTGACACCTCTTTATTCGGCCAGTGAAACGGTAGGGAAGGTCTTGGGCAGAGGCGATATCGTGATCTATGAATCGACAGTTTGTCCCGGTATAACGGAAGACGAATGTGTTCCCATTCTGGAGAGAACGTCCGGATTGGTTTTTAACCGCGATTTCTTTGCCGGATATTCGCCGGAGCGTATTAATCCGGGAGACAAGGAACATACGGTGGAGAAGATTATGAAAGTAACATCCGGTTCCACTCCCGGAGCCGCAGAGAAGGTCGATGCCCTATACCGATCGGTTATCCAGGCTGGAACCTTTCCGGTATCCAGTATCAAAGTGGCGGAGGCAGCCAAAGTGATCGAAAACTCCCAGCGTGATATCAATATCGCTTTTATGAACGAACTGTCGAAGATTTTCCATCTGATCGGTATCGATACGAACGAAGTGCTGGCGGCAGCTGGGACGAAATGGAACTTCCTGCCTTTCAAGCCCGGTCTGGTCGGAGGGCATTGCATAGGGGTTGATCCTTACTACTTGATCCGTAAAGCTGAGGATTACGGTTTCCATCCGGGACTGATCCTGTACGGACGTCGTATCAACGATACGATGGGCGAATATATTGCCGGTCGCGTCGTGAAGTGCATGATCAAAAAGATGTTCCGGTGCGGAATGCGGAAGCACTGGTTTTAGGCTTTACCTTCAAGGAAAACTGTCCCGATGTGCGTAACTCCAAAGTCGGTGATGTCGTTCGTTATCTCGGTGACTACGGTATCAACGTGACGATCTATGATCCTTGGGCACGTCCGGATGACGTCCGGCGCGAATATGGCTTGAATGTCCTGTCCGCTTTGCCGGACAAGAAGTTCGACGTTGTCGTCTTGGCGGTCGCCCATACCGATTTCCTGTCACTGGACATTCCGGAGCTGGTAAAGGAGCACAGCGTGTATATGATGTGAAAGGCTGTCTGAATCCGGCTTGGTAGATGATCGTCTGTGAGTTATTTCCGTCCGAAGTCTGCCGGGATCTCTCCCCATTCCGAAGTTTCCCATTTTAGGATAGGAGTGGTATAGGTATTGGTTTTGAGCCACTTTTCAGCTCGTTCGATCATATCGAAGATCGGTTCGTTCTCCGGTACGCGCTCTAAGAGTGTCTTGCATTTCTTCTTTTTTACCCAGCCGATGGCGTTCCGACTGTCCGAATAGATCGGAAGGCTGCTTCCTTTCTGCTTCAGTAGGGCAAGTCCGTGTACCAAAGCCAAAAATTCACCGATGTTGTTCGTCCCTTTTTTTAACGGCCCGATCCGGAAGATCTCTTGCATGGTTGGCGGATAGACGCCCCGGTATTCCATGTCTCCCGGATTCCCGCTACAAGCAGCATCCACACAAAGGCTTTCCCAGATCGGTTTCCCGACCGGAGCTTTTGGAGCCAGGCCTGCAGCCGCTTTGGAGGAAGACACTGTTTTCAGATAATGCTCGTATCCTTTTTCAAAGGCTTTCGTTGCCTCCTCTTTGGTTTCGAACGATTTATATTTTGCTCCGTCCTGTCCGTCCACCTGCGCTTTGCATTCGCCCCAGTTGTCATATACGCCCGGAATGATACCTTTCCATACTACATAATATTTGTTTTTTGCCATTGTTCTCTGTTTAATAAGTCCTTGTCCGACTTCTCCTTCCTCCGGTGAGAAATCGATTCTATCCTTTGGGAAAATGCCTTCGGCTTGCCGGATAAGTTTGTTTTTTCGGCATCTAATCGCTTACCGACAATTATCAGCAAACCTGTTAACAATTACCGACAGGCAAATCGTTGGGCATGGAATCGAAGAAGTATGCGGTCAAAGATAAAAATTTATCCGGCACAAAACAGAACTTCTTAACGGAAAAAGTTTACATTTGCAGGAAACAATCATATAGATATGAAGCGTATATTTCTGATTGGATATATGGGAGCCGGAAAAACCACTGTGGGAAAAGTGCTGTCCCGGCAGTTGGAACTCTCGTTTATCGATCTGGACCACTATATAGAAGGTCGTTACCATAAGACCGTCGGGCAGCTTTTTGCCGAGAAAGGGGAAGATGTGTTCCGGGATATCGAGCGGAGGATGCTCCGCGAAGTCGCCGCTTTTGAAGATGTCCTGGTATCGACCGGAGGCGGTGCTCCTTGTTTTTTCGATAATATGGAGTTTATGATTGGGGCCGGACAGACCGTTTACCTGAAAGTCTCGGTAGAGGAACTGGCGAAGCGTTTGGAGCTCTGCAAATCGACCCGCCCGATACTGGAGGGTCGTTCGGGTGACGAATTGAGAGCCTTTATTGCCGAAAGTCTGGAGAAAAGGGAACCTTTCTATTCGAAAGCGTCGATTGTGTTCGATGCGGAAGAGATGATGACCGATCAGGATGTATATAAGATATCACAAGAATTGGCAACACGATTATAGAGTTGAGAGTTGAAAGTGAAAACTGGCACAACCTTAACTTTCAACTCTCAACTCTCAACTATTAAATTATGGATAGACAAGGGCAGGGGGCTTATATTCCGCAGGAGCTATTAAAAGAACTCAGTAAGGCGAGTAATCGCTTACTGATAGGTATACCCTGTGAACGGGTGGAAGGAGAACGCCGTCTGGCTCTGACTCCCGAAGCGGTCGACATGCTGACCGACCGTGGGCATCGCGTTCTGGTGGAAGCCGGGGCAGGCCTGGGGATCAATTACTCCGATAACCATTATTCGGAAGCGGGAGCCGAGATTGTGGCGACTCCGGCCGAGGTGTATCAGGCGGACATCATCCTGAAAATCCTGCCACCGCTGACTGCCGAGGTGATGATGATGAAGCCGCGTACTACGCTGTTTTCAACCGTCCAGTTTAATACCTTTTCGCATGAAGCCTTCGAACTGATGATGGCTAAACGGATTACAGCTGTCGCCTATGAACTGTTGGCGGATGACAAACAGCGCTGTCCGGTCCTGAATGTGATCTCTGAGATAGAAGGAACAGCCTCTATCACGATCGCTTCCGAGTTGTTGAGCAATACGCAGGGCGGAAAAGGGATCTTGTTAGGAGCATACCGGGCGTTTCACCGACCGAGGTCGTGATCATTGGAGCCGGTAATGCCGGGACTGTCGCCACCCGTGCCGCTATGGCACTGGGGGCTTCCGTGAAGGTGTTCGACGACGATATAAACAAGCTTCGGACTATCCAGCAGGTATTGGGGCAAGGCTTGTTCACTTCCACTTTCCATCCGAATGTGCTGCAAAACGCTTTCCGTAGTGCCGACGTGGTGATCGGGGCGATGCGTTACATCAATACGCGTCACCGGTATATCATCGCCGAAGATATGATCCGTATCATGAAGCGCGGTGCATTAGTTATTGACCTCAGGATCAATCAGGGAGGGTGTTTCGAGACGACCTGTTGCCTCTGTCCTTCCGATCCGGCTGTTTTCGAACAGTACGGCGTACTGCATTATTGCCGGCAGAACATCAGTAACCGTGTGGCGCGTACCACTTCGATGGCACTGAGCAATATCTTCGTCCCGATGCTTTTCCTGCTGGGCGATGCCGGTGCCGTGCAGGGGATGATCAAGAGCGACCCGGGATTCAAAAACGGAGTCTACATGTATTGCGGTAAGCCTGTTAACAGCTACGTTTCCAATCGATTCGGTTTATCATCGAATAATATCGATCTATACCTCTCTGCGTTTTAACCCATAAAAGTTTTGAACTCGCAAAGTTTATTCTTTACTTTGCGATGATCTTAAATATCAACAAGCGATTAAGCTAATATAAGTATATTATGGCAGAACAGACAAAAGTAACAACTCTGGAAAAGGTTGTCATCCGTTTTTCGGGCGATTCCGGTGACGGTATGCAGCTGACCGGAACAATCTTTTCCAATCTGTCGGCTATTTTTGGGAATGAAATCTCTACATTCCCCGATTATCCGGCAGAAGTGCGTGCTCCTCAAGGAACACTTAGTGGTGTATCAGGTTTCCAGGTTCATCTGGGATCCCGTAAAATTTTTACTCCCGGCGATAAGGCGGACGTGCTGGTCGCAATGAATCCCGCTGCGCTGAAAGTGAATGTGAAAAACCTGAAACCCAATGCGATCGTTTTGATCGATACGGATTCGTTCCAGAAGAGTGACTTGGACAAGGCGCAATTCACGACAGACGATCCGTTCCAGGAATTAGGGCTTGGCGGCGTGCAGGTCGTGGCGGCTCCTATCTCGACAATGGTGAAAGACGGCCTGGCTGAATTCGGCTTGGATAACAAGTCTGCGCTCCGTTGTAAGAATATGTTCGCACTGGGGTTGGTTTGTTGGCTGTTCGAACGTCCGCTGGATGAAGCGATGCACATGTTGCAGAACAAGTTCGCCAAAAAGCCGGCTATCGCACAGGCCAATATCAAGGCGCTGACAGACGGTTACAACTACGGACACAATATCCATGCTTCAGTCTCCACTTACCGCATCGAAAGTAAGAAGGCTGCACCAGGTTTTTATACTGACGTGAACGGTAATAAGGCACATCCTACGGTTGATCGCTGCTGCGGAGAAGGCCGGCTTACGGTTGTTCCTCGGAAGCTACCCGATCACTCCGGCCACCGATATCTTGCATGAGTTGTCAAAGCATAAGGAGCTTGGTGTCATCACTGTTCAGGCGGAAGATGAAATTGCCGGTATCTGTACTTCCATCGGAGCCAGCTTTGCCGGTTGCTTGGCTGCGACTTCCACATCCGGTCCCGGTCTGGCGTTGAAGAGCGAAGCGATCGGTTTGGCCGTGATCGCCGAACTGCCGCTGGTTGTTATTGATGTGCAGCGTGGTGGTCCTTCTACGGGTATGCCGACCAAGAGCGAACAAACCGACTTGATGCAGGCGCTTTACGGACGTAACGGTGAAAGTCCGGCTGTCGTGATTGCTGCTTCGACTCCGACAGACTGTTTCGATGCCGCTTACTGGGCAGGAAAGTTGGCCCTCGAACATATGACTCCTGTCATCCTGTTGACGGATGCCTTCATCGCCAACGGTTCTTCCGCATGGAAGCTGCCGAACTTGGCTGAATATCCGGAAATCAAACCGAATTATGTCTCCAACTACGATGCGAGTGAAAAAGTATGGAAAGCGTATCGCCGCGACAAGGAAAGCCTGGTTCGCTATTGGGCTATTCCGGGAACCGAGGGCTTTGCCCATCGTCTGGGCGGTCTTGAAAAAGACTATGAAACAAGTGCTATCTCGACAGACCCCGTCAACCACCAGAAGATGGTTACCACCCGCCAGGCCAAGATCGACAAGATTGCCGATTATATCCCCGAACTGGAAGTGATCGGAGACCCCGATGCAGACCTGCTGATCGTCGGATGGGGCGGAACATACGGACACCTCTACGAAGCAATGGAAACTATGCAGGAGCAGGGAAAGAAGGTTGCTCTGGCTCACTTCAAGTTCATCAGTCCGCTGCCTAAGAACACGGCTGAAGTGCTGAGCAAATACAAGAAGGTGGTCGTTGCCGAACAGAACAACGGGCAGTTTGCCAACTACCTGCGTGGTAAAGTGACGGGATTCAATCCGTACCGTTTCAACCGCGTAAAGGGACAACCTTTTGTCGTAGCGAGATTAGTTGAGGAATTCACGAAAATATTGGAGGCTTAAAAGATGGCAACTGAAGAAGTAAAATTTCAACCGAAAGATTATAAGAGCGATCAGTATGTACGCTGGTGTCCGGGTTGTGGAGACCATGCCGTGTTGAACTGCTTGCACAAAGCAATGGCCGAAGTAGGAGTGGCTCCTCATAATATGGCTGTTATCTCTGGTATCGGATGTTCTTCCGTTTACCTTATTACATGAACACATACGGTTTTCATACGATTCATGGTCGTGGTGCTGCTATCGCTACCGGCGTGAAGACGGCTCGTCCGGACTTGAGCGTCTGGTTGATTACTGGTGACGGCGACTGTCTGGCTATCGGCGGTAACCATTTTATCCATGCTGTCCGCCGCAACGTGGACCTGAATATCGTGTTGTTCAACAACAAGATATATGGTCTGACGAAGGGGCAGTATTCCCCGACTTCCGATCGTGGTTTCGTTTCCAAGAGCTCTCCTTACGGGACGGTCGAAGATCCGTTTATTCCGGCTGAACTGGCTTTGGGTGCCCGTGGTAATTTCTTTGCCCGTGTGATCGATGTGGATCTGAAGAATACGACCGAAGTGTTGGCTGCTTCTGCCCGCCATAAAGGTGCTTCCGTGACTGAAGTGCTGGTGAACTGTGTGATCTTTAACGACGGTATCCATAAAAAGATTGTCGATAAGGAATTTCGTGCCGACCGTACGATTTTCTTGCGCCACGGCGAAAAGATGTTGTTCGGCAAAGACAATGAAAAGGGTATCGTGTTGGAAGGCCTGAAACTTAAAGCCGTAACGATCGGTCAGGATGGTTATACGCTGGATGATGTTTTGGTACATGATGCACATGAAAAGGATAACACCCTGCACATGATGCTTGCCATGATGAGCGGGGATATGCCAGTCGCTCTCGGTGTGATCCGCGATGTGGATGCTCCGACCTACGACGAAGCCGTACACCAACAGATCGAAGAAGTCCAGGCCAAGAATCCGATCCGTAACCTGCAGGATTATCTGATGAGCGGAGAAATCTGGGAAGTAAAGTAAGGCGGTAAGCGATCTGTGATAAGAAAAGCTGTAAACCTTGAAAAAAGAATGCAAGGGTTTACAGCTTTTCTTATTTATATTTCTATCTTTGTGAAACAAAGGGTATAGCAATGAAGACAACAGCCGAAATCATAGAAATCCTGAGAGATTACAAAGCCCGTTCCGCCGAAAAATACGGAATCGAAACATTGGGCCTTTTCGGTAGCGTGGCTCGTGGTGAACAGAATGAGAAGAGTGACATCGATGTTTTTATTAAGTTGAGAAAAACAAGTTATTACACATTGATGGATATAAAAGATGATTTAGAACAAGTTTTCAGGCAAAAAGTCGATTTAATAACTTTGCATGAAACAATGCGTGCTTTGTTTCGGCGTAAAATAGAACAGGATGCAATTTATCTTTAAGGATCAAATAACAGATAAGCTTCTTTTTGTTATACAAAGATTTGAATTGGCATTGAAACGAACTTCCGATGTTGCAGACTGCGATGATTTGCTTCGTACTCCGGAGGGTGTCGATTTATTTGATGCAACTTGCGTGAGAATACAGACTATCGGTGAGACATTGAAACAAATAGATACTGAAACAAAGGAGAAGTTGCTAGTCTATTATCCGGGAATTCCCTGACGCAAGATTTTTGCCATGCGAAATATTATTTCTCATGAATATTTGTCTGTTGACCCGGAGATTATAACCGATATCGTTAAACATAATTTATCCCCTCTGCTTGTCGTTCTTTACCGCATCCAGGATGACTTAAATGCCGGGAAACATGATGCTATCTTTGGATAAAAGTGTCTGATTTGTAAATTCTATGTTACAAAATGGTAGGGTTGGGTGTTAACGGCATGGAAAAGAATAATTATTACTGAAAAATTTCCTTAATTCGATATGTACTATGAAAATTTGTATTACTTTTGTACCGCGATTAACAAGGCGAGGGAACAGCAAGTAAAAACAAAGATGATTTGCCTTGTGTTTTAACATTGAGTAGAGAGAAAAGTTATATAAAGTCAATCAATTAAATTAATTTCAAGATGGCTACATTAGATTTAAGCAAGTACGGAATTAAAGATGTGAAGGAAGTTCTTCATAATCCGTCTTACGATGTTCTGTTCGCAGAAGAAACAAAACCGGGTTTGGAAGGCTTTGAAAAAGGTCAGGTAACTGAACTGGGTGCTGTAAACGTGATGACTGGTGTTTACACAGGTCGTTCTCCTAAAGATAAATTTTTCGTAAAGAACGAAGCCAGCGAAAATTCAGTATGGTGGACTTCTGAAGAATATAAAAACGATAACAAGCCTTGTTCTGAAGAAGCTTGGGCTGATCTGAAAGCTAAAGCTGTAAAAGAATTGTCTGGCAAACGTCTGTTCGTTGTCGATACTTTCTGCGGTGCTAACGAAGCAACTCGTATGAAAGTTCGTTTCATCATGGAAGTAGCATGGCAGGCACACTTCGTAACTAACATGTTCATCCGCCCGACAGCAGAAGAGCTGGCTAACTACGGAGAACCTGATTTCGTATGTTTCAACGCTTCTAAAGCAAAAGTTGACAACTACAAAGAATTAGGCTTGAACTCTGAAACTGCTACAGTTTTCAACTTGAAGACGAAAGAACAGGTGATCCTGAACACTTGGTACGGTGGTGAAATGAAGAAGGGTATGTTCTCTATCATGAACTACATGAACCCGTTGCGTGGTATCGCTTCTATGCACTGCTCCGCTAATACGGATAAAGAAGGCAAGAGCTCTGCTATCTTCTTCGGTCTGTCTGGTACAGGTAAGACAACTTTGTCTACTGACCCGAAACGTCTGTTGATCGGTGATGACGAACACGGATGGGATAACGAAGGTGTATTCAACTATGAAGGTGGTTGCTACGCTAAGGTTATCAACCTGGATAAAGAAAGCGAACCGGATATCTACAACGCTATCAAACGTGACGCTCTTCTTGAAAACGTTACAGTTGCAGCTGACGGTACAATCGACTTCGCTGATAAGAGTGTAACAGAAAACACACGTGTTTCTTACCCGATCTATCACATCGAAAACATCGTTAAGCCGGTTTCTAAAGGCCCGCACGCAAAGCAGGTTATCTTCCTGTCTGCCGATGCATTCGGCGTATTGCCTCCGGTATCTATCCTGAACCCGGAACAGACTCAGTATTACTTCCTGTCTGGTTTTACAGCTAAATTGGCTGGTACAGAACGTGGTATCACTGAACCGACTCCGACATTCTCTGCTTGTTTCGGTGCTGCTTTCTTGTCACTGCACCCGACAAAATATGGCGAAGAATTGGTTAAGAAAATGGAAATGACCGGTGCTAAGGCTTATTTGGTCAACACAGGTTGGAACGGTACTGGCAAACGTATCTCTATCAAGGATACAAGAGGTATCATCGATGCTATCCTGGACGGTTCTATCGACAAAGCTCCGACAAAGGTTATCCCGTACTTCGATTTCGTTGTACCGACAGAATTGCCGGGTGTTGATCCGAATATCCTGGATCCGCGCGATACTTATGCTGACGCTGCACAGTGGGACGAAAAAGCAAAAGATCTGGCTGGCCGTTTCATTAAGAACTTCGCTAAGTTCACTGGCAACGAAGCTGGTAAGAAGCTGGTTGCTGCTGGTCCGAAATTGTAATAACATACATAATGACTCTATAAAAGCGCAGGACTTCGGTTCTGCGCTTTTTTTATATATATACATTAATTTTATCATAAATGTTAGGATATTTTAAAATCTATTCCTACCTTTACCCCAAATTATCTGTTAATGTGGGATGTGAGGTATAACATGATTAGACGTTTATTACTGGTCGTTGGGATTATCGTTTCTTTGTCATCGTGTGGCGGAGATATTGCTTACCGGA
>ENA-OQCE01000872-OQCE01000872.1-human-gut-metagenome-genome-assembly--contig:-NODE-872-length-13983-cov-1.659931_pt1 | contig 13983 bp, 17 predicted proteins | sample MGYA00242495_ERZ504572 | MGnify/ENA primary metagenome ERZ504572 (study PRJEB26092, sample SAMD00036228) | human gut metagenome | host: Homo sapiens | study: EMG produced TPA metagenomics assembly of...
GGCAGGACTCCGGTGCAGGGATGATTCCTTCTGCCTGTGCGAAAAGGCAGCCGGCTTCGAACGATTCGAGTTGTTTGATGTCCGTTGCTTCCATATAGCCGTCTTTCAGCAGTTGCGATACGATGACGCCTGCACCGTGATAGCGCAGACCGCCGGCATGGATGTTGGCGGGAGCGAAATTATGTCCCAGGGTAAACATCGGCAGCAGCGGGGTATATCCGGCTTCATCGCCGAAGTCGTATTGGAATTTGCCGCGTGTCAGTTTCGGGCAGGAGGCCGGTTCGGCGGCAATGAACCGTGTCTTTTTGCCTTCGAGGATGGTGTGGCGCATGAATGGGAATGCGATGCCTCCGAAGTTGGAACCGCCTCCGAAGCAGGCAATGACCATATCGGGATATTCGCCGGCCATTTGCATTTGTTTTTCGGCTTCCAGGCCGATTACAGTCTGGTGCAGAGTGACGTGGCTCAATACGGAACCGAGCGTATACTTACAGTTGGGTGTGGTTCGTGCCAGCTCGATGGCTTCGGAAATGGCCGTACCCAGCGAACCCTGGTGGTTGGGGTGAGCGGTCAGAATGTCTTTTCCGGCACGGGTGGACATGGAGGGCGAAGGAGTTACCTGCGCACCGAAGGTCTGCATGATACTGCGGCGGTAAGGCTTTTGCTCATAGCTGATTTTTACCTGGTATACGGCGGCTTCCAACCCGAAGAGGCGGGCGGCATAAGCCAGCGAAGCTCCCCATTGTCCGGCTCCGGTTTCGGTGGTGACGTTTGTCACACCCTCCTGCTTGCAATAGTAGGCCTGCGGTATGGCGGAGTTCAGTTTATGAGACCCCATCGGGCTCACACTCTCGTTTTTGAAATAGATATGTGCCGGTGTACCCAGCGCTTTTTCCAGTCCGTAGGCACGCACCAGCGGAGTGCTTCGGTAGTATTTGTACATTTCGCGCACCTGTTCGGGTATTTCAATCCAGGCATCGGTCTGATTGAGTTCCTGGCGGCAGAGCTCTTCTGCAAAAACGGGATACAAATCTTCCGCTTTCAGCGGTTGCTTGGTGGCGGGATTGAGCGGCGGCATGGGCTTGTTCACCATGTCGGCCTGTATATTATACCAGTAATGTGGAATTTCTTCTTCCGGAAGGATGAATCTTTTTGTTTTGTTGCTCATAGTGGTTCTAATTTAAAAGTGATTCTGTGTCCAAATGTAGCTATTATTTTTAAACCAATTTCTTTTTTCCATTGTTTTTTGTTTATAAGGCAGATTTGTCTAAGTTTGCCATGTCTCATTAACCGATATATTTATGAAGCTCTATCATAAGTTCTTTTTGTACCAGAATAAATGGATTCATCCCTATATACGCGTGGCGTTGGGAGTAATGACAGCCTTGACGTACCTGGCGTCCATTCTGCTGATTGTCGGTCTGGTATACGAACACGGATTTACCATTTCGGCAGCGGAGGCTCACCAATTGCAGCGTCTGTACCATGGTGTGTGGATTGTTTTTCTGGTTGATATATCCTTACATATCCTGTTGGAGTATAAAGATACGAGGCAGACTTTCAGTATGCTGACCTGGATATTGACTTTTCTGCTTTATCTGACGCTGGTTCCGGTTGTCTTTCATCGCCCGGAAGTGGAAGGCGCCGTGCAGGCAGTCTGGGATTTTCTGAACGGCAAGGCCTATCATCTTGTATTGCTGCTGGTGCTGTCTTTCCTGAATCTGTCGTATGGGCTGGTACGGTTGCTGGGACGACGGACAAACCCTTCGCTTATCCTGGCGGTCAGTTTCTTCATTATCATACTCATAGGGACAGGGTTGCTGATGCTTCCCCGTTCTACGGTGGCGGGCATCTCGTGGGTGGATTCGCTGTTTATTTCCACCAGTGCGGTGTGTGTGACGGGACTGACTTCGGTAGACGTGGCATCCACTTTCACGACAACGGGTTTTGTAATCATCATTCTGCTGATTCAGATTGGCGGTCTGGGGGGTGATGACGCTGACAAGTTTCTTCGCGATGTTCTTCATGGGGAATACCTCTTTGTATAATCAGTTGGTGGTGCGCGATATGGTCAGTTCCAATTCTCTGAATTCGCTGTTGTCCACACTGGTGTATATCCTTGGCTTTACATTGGTGATAGAGGGGATAGGTACGTTTGCCATCTGGAGCGATATTCATGGTACAATGGGGATGGATGTGCACGAAGAGCTGGCGTTTTCGGCTTTTCATTCTATATCGGCATTCTGCAATGCAGGGTTTTCCACCTTGCCGGGCAATTTGGGCAATCCGCTGCTGATGAAGGGGCATAATCCGTTCTATATATACATTTCACTGCTGATTATTCTTGGCGGTATCGGCTTCCCCATATTGGTGAACTTCAAGGACATTATTCTTTATCATATACGCCGTTTCTGGCGATTTTTGCATACATGGGAGTGGGACGGTCGCCGTTTCTACCATCTTTATAACCTGAATACGCGTATCGTGCTGATTGTTACCTTCCTGCTTTTGGCGGTGGGCACGGCCGGTATCGCTTTTTTTGAGTGGAACGTGTCTTTTGCGGGGATGTCGGTTGCCGATAAGTGGACACAGGCATTTTTCAATGCCGCCTGTCCCCGTACGGCGGGCTTTTCCAGTGTGGATTTAGCCGGCTTGGGGGTACAGACTTTATTGCTCTACCTTATTCTTATGTGGATTGGCGGCGGTTCGCAGTCCACCGCAGGCGGTATCAAAGTGAACGCTTTTGCGGTTGTGGTGCTGAATCTTGTGGCGGTATTGCGCGGCACGGAGCGGGTGGAGGTGTTCGGGCGTGAGTTGTCGCACGACTCTATCCGACGTTCCAATGCTACGGTGGTGATGTCGTTCGGAGTGCTGTTCGTGTCTGTCTTCATCATCAGTATCCTGGAGCCGGGACTATCCCTGCTTGCGATTACCTTTGAATGTGTTTCGGCCATCAGTACGGTCGGCTCCAGCCTGAATGCCACTCCCTTGCTGGGCAGCGACAGCAAGTTGCTGGTGGCGCTTTTGATGTTTGTCGGACGTGTGGGACTTATAACACTGATGCTCGGCATCATCAAGCAGAAAAAACATACGAAGTACCAGTATCCGAGCGGACAGATTATCATTAACTAAGTGAGATTTGGAAACAGGTGTACGGAATGCTAACATTGATTGATTATGAAATATATTATTATCGGTTTGGGTAATTACGGTCATGTGCTTGCCGAGGAGCTTTCGGCTTTGGGACATGAGGTGATAGGTGCGGACATCAGTGCCGGCCGTGTGGATAGTTTGAAGGACAAGGTGGCAACCGCCTTTGTGATTGATGCAACCGACGGGCAGGCTTTGTCCGTGCTTCCTTTGAATAGTGTCGATGTCGTTATTGTCGCTATCGGCGAGAATTTCGGCGCTTCCATTCGGGTGGTGGCGCTGTTGAAACAGAAAAAGGTAAAACGCATCTATGCAAGGGCCATCGACGGGGTGCACCGTTCGGTGCTGGAGGCTTTCGGCCTGGATCGTATCCTTACTCCTGAGGAGGATGCGGCCCGCGGACTGGTTCATCTGCTTGAGTTTGGTGCCGACATCGAAACGTTCCGGGTGGATTCCAATTACTATGTCGTGAATTTTACTGTGCCCGAAAAAATTTATAGGTTATAATGTAAATGAACTGAAGCTTGACAGCGAGTTCGGGTTGAAACTGCTTGCTCTGAAGCGTGCCGAGACTTTGAAGAATTGCCTGGGCATCTCTTTCACCGAGCATGATGTGGTGAACGAACTGCCGGATGATGACCGGATACAGGCGGGCGACCGGTTGGTTTGTTACGGACGTTACCGGGATTTCCAGAAGTTCTGGAAAGCGCTGTGACGGCAGGCGGAACTATTATTCTCTTTTTTTGTAGCTTTTATTGCTTATCCGGCAAAATAGCAGTATCTTTACTTCCTAATGCCAAACTGTTCCGCCCATGGAGTAAATTCCATTCCGCCATGGTGGAACAGAACTTTCTCCATGGTGGAACAAAATTTACCCCGTGGCGGAACAATTTAATTGAAGAAACGGCTTTCTCTCTTTGTCACCGTGAGAAAGGATGCTGAGTGTAGCAATGGTGAAAACTTAGCATCTTGAAAAGTATGAGTGCCTATTATGACCTTCTGGAGAAACCCGATATTCGCCACACCGGTGAGCAACAACCCCTTTACGCCCGTTTTGTGGCTAAGGGAACGATTGATAGAAAAGAGTTTATAGACCGTGTCCACTTGTTTACGGGCATCAGCCGCAGCGTGCTTGAGGGTGCGATGGCAGCGTTCATGGACGAACTGCGCGATTGCCTGGCCAACGGTTGGACGGTAGAATTGGGTGAGTTGGGCTATTTTACGCCCTCATTGAGTTGTCGGCGCCGTGCGATGGAGAAAGATGAGGTACGTGCCGCGTCAGTTGCCTTGCGCGGACTGAATTTCCGTCTGGGGAAGAAATTTCACGAAGATTTAAGCGGTAAGATGAGGCTTGAGCGCAGGCCGCAACCCGCCGTGCCGCTTTCCTCGGATAACCTTTCGTCTATGGAGCGCCGCTTTCAATTGCTGGACGAATATTTGCAGCGGAATCCTTGCATCAACCGTGCCCAGTATGCCCGTCTGACGGGACGTAGCTACAAGCAGGCCGTTAACGATTTGAATCAGTTTATCAGAGACGGAGTGTTGGTGAGATACGGAATGGGGAGAAATGTGGTGTATGCAGGAAAAAAGTGAAAAGTTTTTTTATAGGTATATATGTCTTTGTTTATCAATAGCTTATCTATTGTTATTAATCCTCTTTATCATGACTGTAACTTACTGAAACGACAGTTAAAGCACCATGTCGCTTTGCGCCTGTTGTATCTTTGTATTGTGATCACAGAGAAGCAGGTTTTGCAAACTGACGAGCAAACAAAACCGAAAAACAAATTTATTAATCGTTTAAATTAAAAAAGTTATGGCATTGAATTACGAAGTGAAAAAGAAAGTATTCGGTTTTGATCAGACAAAAACGGAAAAGTATGTAGCGCAACTGAAAACGCTTGGTATAATACAGTTTGGCGATTTGTGCGATGAAGTCACCAAGATAGGCATGGCCCCGCGTGGTGTGGTAAAGATGGTTCTGGATGGCTTGATAGACACATTGAACATTAACATTAACAAGGGATTTTCCGTACAGTTGGGTGATTTCGGTTGTTTCCGACCGGGTATTAATGCAAAGAGTCAGGACAGGGAAGAGGATGTGAAGTCGGATACGGTTTATCGTCGGAAAATAATTTTTACGCCGGGACAGTACTTCAGGGAGATGCTGACACGTGCCAGCGTGACGAGAGCAAGTTGGGAAAAAACGGAAACTGTTTCGGGAGGCGGTTCTACTCCGGGAACCGGCGGAAACGGGGAAGAAGAAAATCCGTTGGGATAACATTCTTTCAGTCCGTCTGGAACGGTAAGCGAAAGTAAAAGAGAGGGATATGAACTTTTTTCAGGAAAGGTTCATATCTTTTCTCCGATTGCTTGACTTCGCCTTTCGAATGTTGTATCTTTGGTATCTCTAATAAAAAAACTTTGATGATAAATCTGCAAAAAACTATGGAAAATGAAAATGACTTCCGTATCAGAACGTATACGAAAAGAGAGCTGGCATGCCTGTATTGCCCCAACACAACGGCACGGTGTGCTATCCGTACGCTGACGCGCTGGATTAAACGTAACAACGAATTGTATGCGGAATTGCTGCTTACGGGATACCACGCAAGGGTGCGGACATTTATGCCGAGGCAAGTGGAATAATCGTCCGTTACCTGAACGAACCTTGATTGAAGGCAGATTCTTCGGATGTATTTGACGGCAATGAGAGGGGGCGGAATGTACCTGATGTTTTTCTTTTGGTATGCTCCCTTGCTGTTTTTAATGGCTTTCATTTGTATTTCTCCCGCTCTTTTTGTTCCTTTGCCCTTGTCAATAAAAAAAAAGAATCAATGAAGACTCTTGTTTATATAGTGACTTGTGCGGTGATGTTGTCGGTTATTTCCTGCACATCGCGGAATAAAGGCGGAGACGATGTACAGGTCTTGATGAAAGACAGCACAGTGATATCTGCTCCACAGCGTATGCAGGTTTCCGATACGAAAGTAACCATTACCTACAAAGGCAGGGAGTACCGCTCGTCTGTTGTCCGCCGCCCGGACGAGAGTCTGCCTGTTGTGACGAATGAGCAGGGAGAGAGGTTTATCGACAACAGCATTGCGCTGTGCATCACTTGTGGCGGAAAACAGATTGTGGACAAGGTGTTTACGAAGGAAAGTTTCGCCTCACTGGTCGATGCCCGCTTTCTGAAATATGCCATTCTGGAAGGACTGGTCTATGATAAGACAACGCCTCAGGCATTATCTATGCCGCCAGCATCTGTTATCCGCAATCCGACCTTTATGTGCCTCTCCGGCTGACGGTTTCCGCGGATGGCAAAATCTCCATGGCGAAAGAGGAACTGCTGGAAGAGGTGTATGGGGAAGATGCCGTTTCCAATTGATATACGGGTAATTCCAGAATGATTCCAGATTTGTGAGTTTTTTTGCGACATGAAAATCCTGATTGTAGAAGATGAGCAAGATTTGCGGGAAACAATCCGCACTTCGCTCCTGAAAGAGAAATTTGTCGTAGAAACGACTGCCGATTATTTTTCGGCCCTGGACAAGATAAACGACTATGATTACGACTGTATCCTATTGGACATTATGCTGCCGGGAGGAAGCGGTCTGGATTTGTTGCGCGAGCTGAAGCACTTGCGCCGTACGGACAGTGTGCTCATCATCTCCGCCAAGGATTCGCTGGACGATAAAGTGGACGGTCTGGAACTGGGGGCGGATGATTATCTGACGAAGCCTTTCCATCTGGCAGAACTGAATGCACGCATAAAATCTTTAATACGCCGCCGTCAGGCACAAGGCGATATGTCTGTCACCGTGGGCAATTTGTTGCTCTATCCGGACAAACGGCAGGCGGAAGTTGGCGGTGCTCCCTTGCAACTGAACCGTAAGGAATTCGACCTGCTGTATTATTTTGTGGTGAACGCCAACCGGGTTATCAATAAAATGAGCCTTGCCGAGTCGGTGTGGGGTGATAATATTGACCAGGCAGATTCGTTGGATTTCATATATTCGCAGGTGAAGAACCTGCGCAAGAAGCTGAAGCAGGCCAATGCCTCTGTGGAGCTGAAAGCTGTTTATGGCTTTGGCTATAAATTGTCCGAATTATGAAACTGGTATATTATACATATCGTAAAATCTCCTTATTGCTATTTGTCCTGATGGCTGTATGGGGGGTATTGTTTTATTATGCCATTATTGATGAGGTTGTTGATGAAACGGACGATACGCTGGAAAATTATGCCGAAATATTAATAGAACACGTACTCCACGATCCTTCCCTTCTTTGAAACGGAGGCTCATTGATGTCTTTTTATAAATTCCGTCCCATCTCTGAACAGGAGGGAAATCATTATCAGGAAGTTTTTTATGACTCTACCGTGTATATCGAACTTGAGGACGAGAACGAACCGGTACGCGTGATGCGTACGGCATTCCGCATGCCCGACGGACAGTTTTACGAACTTACTCTGATGATTTCCATTTTGGAACGGGACGATATGGTGGAGGCAATGCTTTGGTATCTGGGGGCATTGTTCCTGCTGCTGCTGATTTGTACATCGGTGGGCATTCAAGTGATATTGAAAGGGGTATTCCGCCCGTTGCATAAGCTACTGGACTGGTTGCACGGCATCCAGCCCGGCAAAGAAGTTCCGGCATTGGAGAACCCTACGAAGATACGTGAATTCCGTCAGCTGAGCGAGGCTGCGGTGGATATGGGCAACCGCAGTTACAAGGCTTATGAAGAGCAGAAGCAGTTTATAGAAAACGCATCGCATGAGTTGCAGACGCCGCTTGCCATCGTGCGCGGCAAAGTGGAACTGCTGGCTGAAAGCGACAGCCTGACCGAACAGCAGATGAAGGAACTGGATGAAATCTATTCAACGTTGGGACGTGCGGTGAAACTGAATAAGTCCTTGCTGCTGCTTTCCCGTATAGAGAACGGGCAGTACACGGAGTCGGAGGATGTATCGGTGGACGAGATACTGGAAAACCTTCTGCCTGATTTGATGGATATATACGAACATAAGCAGGTGCGCTTGCTGCGTAAGCAGGGGGAACAGCCTTTTATTATCCGCTGTAATCATTCGTTGGCACAGATTCTGGTTTCAAATCTGGTGAAGAATGCATTGCTTCATAATGCGGATGGGGGAGAGTTGCAGATACTTACTACTCCGGATTCGCTGGTAATAAAGAATACAGGTGATACTCCTTTGGACGGTGAGAAGTTGTTCCGCCGTTTCTACCATAGTATTGACGGAAAGAAAGACTCCACCGGACTGGGACTCGCCATAGCCCGTTCCATAGCCCGGATTTCTTTTTTGAGGCTTACTTACGAATGGCAGGATGGAATGCATTGCTTTCTACTTGTTAAAGAAAATAAAAATAACCGTTAACACTGATTATTCCCAAATCTTTCCTATTTCTCTGTCGTTATTTGCAGTGTGAATGATATGAAACAAATCAGTAACATTAAAAAATAACGATTATGAAGAAAGTATTATCTATCCTTGTGTTGGCTCTTGTAGCCGTTCAGTTGGCATTTGCCGGTGATGTCATTACGCGCGATGCCAAGCAGTTGCCTTTGACAGCCCGTAACTTCATCAACCGGTATTTCACCGATCCGCAAATCTCGCATATCAAGATTGAAACCGGAATACTGGGCTCGAAAAGTTATGAGGTGCTGTTGACCGACCGTACGGAGATTGATTTTGACAGCAACGGAAACTGGACTGATGTGGATTGCAAGAAGGCTGCTGTGCCCGAAGCTCTGATTCCGGTATCTGTGAAAGAATATGTAAAGACGAACTTCCCGCAGGAGGTCATCACCAAGATTGAACGCAGACGCAGCGGGTGGAAGTTGAACTTGCCAATGACTATTCCTTGAAGTTCAACAGCAAAGGAAAATTTGTAGGCATGGACGATTGATTGTGATAATGCAGAATGTATAACTTTAAATTTTTTAGCAAGAAGATGAAAACAAAAATTCAAGTATTAGCGATGATGTTCATTGCGGCAATGGCTTTTGGTGCGTGCGATGATGACGACAAAAACGATAATATAACAGTTCCCGATGCCGTGTCGAAAGCCCTTAAGGATAAATATCCTGCTGCCATGGACATTGAATGGGAACGGAAAGGCGATTATTTTGTAGCCGACTGTTGGATGGACGGCAGGGAAATGGATGTGTGGTATGATGTTCAGGCAACCTGGAAATTGACGGAGACCGATATTCTTTGGGAAGGTTTGCCGCCTACGGTACAGACCGCTTTCGAAGGCGGAGAATATGCGCAGTGGAGACGGGAAGATATTGATATGCTTGAATATCCCGTACAGCCTGTCCAATATGTTATCGAAGTGGAGAATGGTAATGAGGAGTATCAGTTGTTCTATGCCGGAGACGGTAATTTGTTGCAGAAACGTGATGTAAGTGGCAATAAGGACGATACGCACTGGCCGATAGATGAGCTGAAGACCGGGCGTTAATCTTGTTTGATTGAGGTATAACCGGAACAAAATGAAGAATCCCCTCTCTTAATATGTAAGGAGAAGAGATTCTTCATTTTGTTTTGAGTAAGTTGGGCGTGCTTTTGTCTCTGACTGCTACATCGGTTTATAATCTTTAGCCAGTCCGCCTTCACTTGTTTCCTTGTAAAGCGACGGAAGGTCGTTTCCGGTTTCTTTCATAACTGCTACTACTTTGTCGAAAGATACCCGGTGCATACCATCGGTGAAAGAGGAGTAAAGGTTGGCATCCAAGGCGCGTGCGGCAGCATAGGCATTCCGTTCTATACAAGGAATCTGCACCAGTCCGCATACCGGGTCGCAGGTCATTCCCAGATGATGTTCCAAACCCATTTCCGCAGCATATTCTATTTGTGCGGGGCTGCCGCCAAAAAGTTGGTTGGCGGCTGCCGAAGCCATTGCGCAGCTACGCCGACTTCTCCTTGGCAGCCTACTTCCGCGCCTGAAATGGAAGCGTTGGTCTTTACTATATTTCCTACCAACCCGGCTGTGGCAAGGGCGCGCAAGATACGCGTATCACTGAAATCACGACTTTTGGAAAGGTGATAGAGTACGGCAGGCATCACTCCGCACGAGCCGCACGTAGGAGCAGTGACGATGACACCGCCCGAAGCATTTTCTTCACTTACCGCCAAAGCATAGGCAAATACCAGTCCGCGCGATTGCAGGGATTGTTTGTATCCGCTGGCACGTATATAGTAAGTGGAAGCTTTACGGCGTAGATTCAACGGACCGGGCAATACGCCTTCCTGTTCCAATCCCCGTTTCACGGCATCCTGCATGGTTTTCCATACTTCTTGCAGGTAATCCCATAGATCGCTGTCTTCACATTCCTTGACGTATTCCCAATAGCTCTTTCCTGTACGTTCGCACCATTGCATGATTTCCGTCATGCTGCTCATGGAATACACATCGGGTGTATTGACCGAGGATGCTCCGTCATTCTCTTCTGCCAAAGCGCCGCCGCCGATACTGAACACTGTCCATTGGTCGGTCTCTTTTCCTGCTTTGTCAACGGAGACAAACTTCATTCCGTTAGGGTGGAAGGGGAGAAAAATCTTAGGCTCCCAGATAATCTCTACCGGTGCTATCGGCTGCAGCACTTCGGTAATGGCGATGTTGGTCATGTGACCCTTGCCTGTTGCCGCCAGGCTGCCGTATAATGTTACTTTGAACGATGCAGCTTCCGGATGTCTTTCCAGAAATATCTCGGCTGCCTTGCGAGGTCCCATGGTATGGCTGCTTGAAGGACCGGTGCCGATGCGATACAGTTCTTTGATTGATTTCATCTTGCTAATGGGTTATTGGATTATTTGTTTATCAGGATTGTTAATATTGTAACTTTTCTGTTTCTCGAGTTTTAAATTTCAATTAACTTAAGTCTACAACCGTAATCCCTGCTCCGCCAAATTGAATGTGCTCATCGGCAAAACGCTTACGCCGGGCACGGTTTGCAGATATTGGCGGATAAGTGTGCGCAGGATGCCCGTACCGGTTCCGTGTAGGATGCGTACGCGTGACATTCCTACCAATATGGCATCGTCTATGAAATAGGTCACAGCTGTAGGGCTTCGTCTCCACGCATGCCGCGTACATCTATATCTTGCTTGAAGTTCAGCTTTTTTTCGTACATGCTGTCTTGTGTCTGAGAACTGATATAGGTACTCTTGGTAGAGACATCCGCTTGCTTAGGCTGCGCATTTGTCCGTTCCAGCCTATCCAGCTTGACTGTGGTTTTGATACTTCCGAACGCAACGATGGCTTTCTTGCCGTTTATCTCCAATACTTCGCCGACTGAGGTCTGTCCTTTTATCTTGACATAACTTCCGGGTACGATTGCTGCCAGACGTTCGGCTTCTTTCTTTGCCTGTTGCTCTGCCAACGCTTGTGCAGACAATGCATTTTCCTGATTCTTGTTGGCTTTCTTCTCCTTTTTCCGGTTCTGTTTTTCTTTCAGTTTTTCTATTTTGCGGGCAATTTTCTCTTCTTGCTCCTTAGCGGTGAGGGTGTCCAGCGATTCGCGGAAATCATTTAATTCCTGCCGTATCTGGCGTGTCTTTTCCTTTTCGGCCTGCGCTTCTTTAATGGTGCGGATGGTGTTTTCTATGCGGGCATTAGCTTCCTGCATCAGTTGTTCCGCCTCTTCTTTGGCTTTCTGCAGAATCTCTTTGCGCGATTTCTGCAACTCTTCTATCTCTGTCTGATAACGGGCAATGGTTTCCTCCATATGCTTTTCGCGTTGCCGGATAGTCTGACGTTTGCCTTCCCAATAACGTTTGTCGCGTACAATGTCTTGCAGGTACTTGTCGGCATTGATGTATTCACTGCCTACAATTTCCGAAGCATCGGAGATTACATCTTCCGGCAATCCGATTTTACGGGCAATCTCTACGGCAAATGAACTGCCCGGATTGCCTATCTGGAGCTGAAAAAGGGCTTGCATCAAATGGCGGTCGTATAACATGGCTCCGTTTACCACCCCATCATGGTCTTCGGCAAAATGCTTCAGATTCTGGTAGTGTGTAGTAATAACGCCGAATGTCTGCTTTTGGTTGAAACGTTTCAACACTGCTTCGGCTATCGCTCCGCCAATCTGGGGTTCCGTACCGCCACCGAACTCGTCGATAAGGATAAGACTGCGTTCGTTGCAGTTTTTCATCATTATCTTCATATTGGTCAGGTGCGAGGAGTAGGTGCTGAGGTCATCTTCGATAGACTGCTCGTCGCCGATGTCAATAAATATATTGCTGAATATGCCGGCATGGCTACGTTCGTGCATCGGGATGAGCAGACCGCATTGCAACATGTATTGCAGCAACCCTACGGTTTTCAGGCAGACAGATTTTCCGCCGGCGTTGGGACCGGATATGATGAGAATGCGTTGTTTTTCGTTCAGCTCTATATCCAGCGGTATAACTTTTTTTCCATGTTTGGCAAGAGAGAGTTGCAACAGCGGATGTACCGCCATTGTCCAGTCTATGACCTGCTTGTTTTCAAAAGCCGGTTTCAGTCCGGTGATTTGCTCGGAAAACAAGGCCTTGGCACGTATGAAATCTATTTCGGCAAGAAATTCATATGACAGCAAAACATCGGGAATGGATGGGCGCAACAAATTGGAAAATTCCATAAGGATGCGGATAATCTCCCGCCGTTCGTCCCCTTCGAGTTCGCGGATGCGATTGTTGGCTTCCACTACTTCGGCGGGTTCGATGAATACAGTTTTACCACTGGCGGATTCGTCATGTACGATGCCTTTTATTTTTCGTTTCAAGGCTGGAGCTACAGGAATCACCAGTCGCCCGTCGCGCATTGTGGGGGTTACGTCCTTGTCTACAACACCTTCCGATTGGGCATTGCGCAGAATGCTGTTCAATGAGCGTGAGATACTTCCCATTGTACTTGCCAGTTCGCGGCGGATGCGCGCCAGTTCTGCCGAGGCGTTATCCTTTATTTTTCCGTAGGGAGAAAGAATGCCGTTTATTTTTCCGATAAGTTGCGGGAATACCGTTATGTCTCCTGCCAGTCGCTTCAGACAAGGATAAGGAGATGTGGTTTCCTCCTCTTCTTCATTTTCGCTTTTTTGCAAAAAGCTTACAATGTCGCGTATCGTTTCTAAAGAGCGGCGCAGGTCGAAAAGCTCCTGCTCGTCCAAATACATGCCTTCCACCCGTATCCGTTTCAGGGACGGACGTACATCAAAAAAATATTGTGCCGGAAAATTGTCTTCTTCTTGAAGTATACGTACGAATTCTGTAACTGATCCAGGCGTTCTTCTACTTCATTAAAGCGGTCGGAGAACACCATATCTGTCACTCGCTCTTCGCCAAGCGTACTGAGACATTTTTCTTTTAGCAGTTGGCGTATTTGGTCGAAGCCTATCTTCTGTTCAAAGTTCTGTGGGTATATCATGGGCACAAAAGTACAATTATTTCGTGAAAAAACAGGAAGGATGTTTGCAGATTTAAAAATGATTTGTACCTTTGCACCGCTTTAAGAGAAAAGCACTTCTTGAAAAAGAAGTTTTGGAGAGGTGGCAGAGTGGTCGATTGCGGCGGTCTTGAAAACCGTTGTGCTGCGAGGCACCCGGGGTTCGAATCCCTGTCTCTCCGCTGAACTAACCGGACAATACCGGACAGTAAGCAGACAAGTCCCACAAATTCAATGATTTGTGGGACTTTTTTTATCCCCTTGTGTCTGCCTTAAAGTACACCTTTTCGCCCCAAAAAGACAAAGTTCGTAACCTAACTCTACCCCCGACAAACAAAAACGGAAAGGGGGTACAGATTGTCCGAAATTGGCGAAG
>ENA-OQCE01000873-OQCE01000873.1-human-gut-metagenome-genome-assembly--contig:-NODE-873-length-13979-cov-1.716286_pt1 | contig 13979 bp, 20 predicted proteins | sample MGYA00242495_ERZ504572 | MGnify/ENA primary metagenome ERZ504572 (study PRJEB26092, sample SAMD00036228) | human gut metagenome | host: Homo sapiens | study: EMG produced TPA metagenomics assembly of...
GTTCCGAATATGTTCATCGAACATAATTCATAGAAAGGAAAAAGCGTTTCCTGTTCTCGTGCATCAATAAGCGACTGGATATATTCTGCCTTATCATCCTTGACTACTTTCGAAGGAATCAGACCGAATTCATATTGCAGATGATTCATCACCAGCCTTGACATGCGTCCGTTTCCGTCCACCCAAGGATGAATGGTAACAAACTGGTAATGAGCTTCAAAACTAAGCCTATATTTGGAGATTACATCGTCTGTATTCAGCAGTTCCTTTCGCTGACTGTTTATATATTGGCAAAACTCCTCCAATTTGGCAGGAACTTTCCGGAAATTCATATAGGAACTTCCTCCTACACCGGCTGTAACACCAAGCAAACGCAACTCTCCCTTCGATGAGTCAAAACTACCGCTTGCTGTGTTATATTCTCCACCCGTGTTTTTCATCACCAAAGCAGACAAGCCTTTTAACATATCGACAGAAAAATCAGCATGCACCTTGGCAAGCTTCATTGACTGTTCGTATGCCGCTTTCAAATCCAGATTCATCATCTGCTCCTGCAGGCTACGGCCTTTTGCCGTGATACCTTCATCGAAAAGCAACTGGTTCTCTATTTCAGTGACTGTGCTGCCCTCAATGGCTGTGGAATGGGTAATAAGGGAATACAGATAAAACTTGTTGTAGTCTATCTGCTCCGCAATACCCAATGCCTTATATTCATCCAGCAGGGAAAGCAGTGTTTCCGTCTTATTGTTCATGCTCATTTCAGCGTCTCCCAGTCGTTTAATATTTCCTTCATAAGCACATTTGCTTCTTCATGAAGTTTTGCCAGTTCCGCATGGATTTCATTCATACGTTCGTGAAAATCCACACCGTCGTCTTCTGCTTCCGGAACACCAACGTAGGCACCCGGTGTGAGCGAATAGTTCTTTTCCTCGATTTCGTCCAAAGTGGCAATCTTACAGAGCCCGGCAATGTCGTTATACTTGCCTTTACCGAATTTTCCGGTCAGCCATTCGTGTTCTTCTATAATCGTCAGAATTTCCTCAAGCACTTTGCAGAATTTATCTCCTGCCAGCCTCATGGATTTCAGTTCACGCTTTTTCAGCCTTTCTTCCGCCAACTTGACGCAACTCTTGGTTTGCTCTATCTGTCCATTCAAGTTCTTGGATAATTCATCATAATTGTTCCACGGACTGCTAAGCCATGCCAATGAACTGTTGAACTGATTGGCAGTCTCGTCATCAAGGAAAGACACAAATGAAAGTGCTTCTTCCGAAATAGAATTTACCGCCTCGCTTATATCATGATTATATTTTTCCAATAATGCCTGATATTTATCTGTTTCTCCACGGTAAAGATGGACGATTGCCTGCAAATTGAGCAGCTGCCATTCAGTCCATTCGTTCAGAGTGCGGTCAACAACTGTATAATATTTACGGGCATCTATAAAAAGCACCTTATCGCGGTTTTCTTCCCGTTTAGCCTTATCGAAAAACCACAGTGAACAAGGCAAAGACAATGTGTAGAAAAAGTTGTTCCCTACGCTGACCATTACATCCACATGTCCGGTCTTTACCAACTGCTCCCTGATGTCGCGGTCCTTGTTGGAACTGTCGGTAGCTGAACTTGCCATGACAAAGCCGGCACGTCCACGCTCATTAAGATAAGCGTAAAAATAATTAAATCCAAAGATAATTGGCATTGCCCACCTCCTTTGTTTTGGCATTGACACCAGGCAGTCCGAAAGGAAGGCGTCCCGCACTGAAAGCCGACTCCGATTTTACCTTATCCACATTGAAAGGAGGATTAGCTATCACATAATCGCATTTGCCTGCGAGATTGAACGCATCATGATAGAACGAATTGGCTTCATCGCCAGACACAATACGTCCGTTAAGACCATGAACAGCCATATTCATCAAACAGAGCTGGGCGTTGTATTCCACTTTTTCCTGACCAAAGAATGTCATCTGCGTATTGGCGTTCATTCCTGCCGCATTTACGAAATCACCGGTCTGAACAAACATACCGCCCGAACCGCATGCAGGGTCGAGCATCACGCCTTGTTCCGCTCCAGCACATTGACCAGCATTTTTACCAAAGACTTTGGAGTAAAGAAAACTCCATCGTCACTGCTACAGCTTTCGCAAATTTTGAAAGAAAATATTCATATATTCGACCTATTATGTCGCCACCTATTTCATCAATTGTCTTATTATTGAAAATGCGCAGCAATTCACGGAGCAAATCATCGGCGAACATCGTATATGTCTTGGGCAATACACCTGTAAGCTGTTCGCTTTGCTCTTCCACCAATTGCATGGCGTTGTTTACGGCTTCACCCAATGAATTCACCGGCTGACCGTCCTTGTTTCTCAGTCCGGCAGAAGTGATATTGTCCGGCAAATTGACAAGAAAATCAAACTGAGCTTCCCGAGGAAGATAAAGTGCGCTTTTTGCTTCAAAATCGCTTGGCTCAACAGGCATTACTCTTCCTCCGCGCGAAGGACGATCTTTCAATATCTCTGCTTCCACCAATTTATATCTGCTATAAGCATAACGGAGAAACAGCAAAGCCAAAACCGGCATGCAATACTGGTTACTTGTCAGTTTGCTGCCTTGTCTCAACAGATCAGCCGATTCCCAAAGTTCTGCTTCAAGTTTTCGTATATTTATCATATATAATTTACTTTTTTAATGCTGTTCCTTTTCCTTTCTCAATTCACTTAACACCTTACCATTATAACTGAAATATTTAGGACCTTGATATGCTCCCGATGTATTCTGCTTTTCTTCTGGCAAGAAATTATGCTGTAAATGCAGAGAGGCTATACAGACGGCCATCATACTCAATTTTATCATCACTGGCAATTCTGACAGGCATTCGAAGTGGATCAAAAACAATCGTATCCCCTACATTCAAGCCAATCATATGAAACTTAAACGGAGCTTTTGGGTCTTGCGTTGTTTTTCTTTAGATTCAGCCTCTATCTTCTTATCTTCATCTTTACTTTTGCTGACAACAGGCTTCCCATCAACATACACATATAGCTCGGCGTCATCTAGCAAATCTGCAATATCACGCATAATATCCAAAGCGACAGATGGAGCTATATTGAAAAACTCACGATTCTGTCTTATACGCAAATCTGTCAGACGATCAATCTGTTTATGTATCTGTCTCTCAACTTTAGCATATTTGGTTGTTTTGAGAGTTGCATAAATCTCAAAAGGTAAAGGCACAGCAGTATTATCAAGTTCTTTACTTCTGACATCTACAGGACGTGAACTTTTACCAATCTTGACCCAATCTTCTCTAAAACTTGGGTTTGTCAATATATATACATAACCTGTTTCATTTTCCATAATTACTCGGTTCTTAATAAATCATCAACCTTTACATCCAAGCACTTAGCTATCTGAATCAACATTTCCACATTAGGCTGTGAAGTATTTGTCACCCATTTTGAAACAATTGCAGGATCTTTTCCTAACTGTTCAGAAAGCCATTTATTAGTTTTACCTTTTTCGGCAAGAATAACTTTTATACGATTCAAAAGTTTACGTTCCATAACTATTACATTACTGTCACAAATATACTATTATATTTAAACATATAATAAATTATTGATGGTATAATTCAAAAAAAATGATAGAATTGACATTTTCTTGAATTATGATAAACTTTATATATTGCGTTAAGAGTGGAAAATGCCTTGACTTTACTACCGTATTCATATATACGTCTATTAAAGTAAAGTCAAATAAAGGGAAAAGAGAGAATAGTTTTATTTTTCCCTTTGTTCAGTAAAACAATATTTGCGAAACTCTCTTGCATTTAGTTGACATACTTGGCGAAAAACTCACGTATTATTTGTACCTTTGTAAGTAGATAGAAAACAGGTGAACTTCAGTTGGAAAATTTAGATTTTCCACGGTTTTAATTTTATGTTGAAGAATAAACGTAGGAACAGTAAATTCAGGCTCAAAAACAACCCGTTATGCTCTAAAAAATACTTTTCTACCGTTTAAAATATAAGTTTTTGATTATCAATTATATCTACATGTTGCATCGGAAAATCAAATTGTACAAACCAGTAATCGTAAAGTTGTTTTGCCATCGCCTCTAAATTCTGATTTAGCAGTCTCTTATATTATATATAAGAACAAAATTATCAGAATTATGAAAGAAAACATCATTCAGGCGATAGTTGCGGAAATGCAGCGTGACTTAGATTGCCGACAAATGGCACGGCTTAAAGCTGTGCTTACATCAGAACTGCATAATGTAGAAATCATTGAAAAGAGCGATTGCGCCACACAGCAAACGCAAGAGAATGAGCATCTTCTTAACTCCTTTATATCAGCCAAAAAGATAGAGGGATGTTCAGACAAAACTCTGGCTTACTACCGTAATACCATTGAACGATTGCTGGTTACATTTTCTTTGGCTATTTGTCACATCAGCACAACGGACATCCGCTCCTATCTATCCGATTATCAAGAAGAACATCAATCGAGCAAAGTAACCATCGACAATATGAGGCGCATCTTCTCCAGCTTCTTTGCATGGTTGGAAGATGAAGATTATATCGCCAAAAGCCCGGTCAGACGTATTCACAAAGTAAAGACTGATTCACTTGTAAAGGAGGTACTTTCTGACGAACAATTAGAGCAACTTCGTGATTGTTGCAACAACAAGAGAGACCTTGCTATTATAGACATTCTTGCATCCACAGGCATCCGTGTGGGTGAGTTAGTCAAACTGAACCGTGAGGACATAGATTTTCATGAGCGACAATGTGTGGTATTCGGCAAAGGCAACAAAGAGCGTGTAGTTTACTTCAACGCCCGTACAAAACTACATTTGCAACAATATCTTAATGAGCGAACAGATGATAATCCAGCTTTATTTGTTTCCCTCAATTCGCCACATTCACGACTGACTATCAGCGGTGTAGAAGTTAGAATCCGAAAGTTAGGCCAATCCCTTTCTATGCCCAAAGTTCATCCTCACAAGTTCCGTCGAACCCTTGCAACTATGGCTATCGACAAAGGTATGCCTATCGAACAGGTACAGCGATTACTTGGTCATGTACGCATTGACACAACACTGCACTATGCCATTGTGAATCAAAACAATGTAAAGTTGGCGCATAAGAAATATTTGGGATAACTGAACCACAAGAATCTGCCTAAAAATGTGTAACTTTGCATCTAAATTTGGATGCAAATGAGAAAATATAAATTGGGAGACATTGCCACTGTTGAAATCAGTGGAGTAGATAAGAAAATCAAAGACGGAGAAAAAGAGATTCGTCTTTGCAACTTTGTTGATGTATATTACAACTGGGCTATTACCACAGCTCAGCATGATAGTTTTATGCTTGCTACCGCCCGTCCTAATGAGATTTCTAAGTTCAAATTGAAGAAAGGGCAAGTTGCATTAACCAAGGATAGTGAAACTCGTGATGACATAGGCATTCCTACTTATATTGCAGATGATTTTGATGATGCCATATTGGGCTATCATTGCGCTCTGGTTACTCCAAATAAGGATATTTTAGATGGACGTTATCTGAACGCTCTTCTGCATACAGACTATGCAAAGAAATATTTCGCTTACAATGCCTCTGGAAGCGGACAACGTTATGCGTTATCCGTAGAAGCACTCAATTCTTTTCCTGTTCCAATAATCCCATTGCATGAACAGAAACAAATTGGCGAAATATTCTCTGCATTAGATAAAAAGATTGAGCTTAATAAGCGGATAAATCAGAATTTACCGATGCCTGACCGTTCATCAAGAGTGGAAGAAGTTCGTCTCGCTGCTTAATCAAAGCGTTGATTTCTTCAATACATAGTTTGCGTTTCTCCCATAATGGAGATATGATACTTTCATATTTCTCAATCAAAATTGAATTAGGTAATACCATATTATACTCACAGAGGTTTTCTTGACTGATTTTTTTCTGAATAGAACCAGTTTCTATCTGCTTTGCAGGAATGCTCCTAAGCATTTGATAGGTAAACATTAAATATTGTTCGTTTTTGGGAAGAATTATATGTGCGTGATTGTTCACCCAATTCTTACCCCATATATATTGTACGATAGGGAATCCTTTTGAATCAGAAGTTGAACCATCTTCTGCCAACAGAATATAATCTCCATCAAAGATATATTCATTTACATAGTCCATAATACCTGTTGCACCATAGTACGGATAGTTGCCTTTTCTTTCCTCTCTATCTTTACTTGATAAAGGAATGCGTTTTGAATCAAAAAGATTGATAAAATCTTTTAGCTTGCAATTGTCCCATTCATTTGGTATCTTACGTTTCAACTTTTCATTCCAAACCATTTCACCACCGCTCGACTTGTATGGTTTGCCCTCTCATTCGGAAAGTCAAATTGCACAAACCAGTAATCGTAAAGTTGTTTTGCCATCGCCTCTAAATCTGATTTATCAGACGATTAAGCTCTATTTTGCGGTCAAGTTTTAAAAGAAAGGTTGAATTTTTCAAACAATTTCATACAAGGCAGGAGCTAGATTCATAATTTATGACCTGAGTTGGAGATACATTTTTTATCGTTGATTGTCCTGCTATACGTTCCAAGTATGATGTGAATTCTTTAGCTTTTACTACAGTTAAAATGAACGGAACATCTTTGGCATCTTTAAGGTTTAGGAAACAGGCACTCTTTCCTAAACTTATTTTTTCTCCATTATATATGGCATATCTACCTAACGTGCCATTGATGGAGACCAAAATAGTTTTCCCTTTAACAATAAGCCTTTTTATTTTTTGATATTCCGTTTCTGTGATTCTTAATGTATTGTCCGTTATAACAATCTTACCAGTTTCTAAATTATTGCCATTTATAAAATAATACTCTCCACTTTCGTTATATTCTGGCGTTCCATGTATTCCATCACCATAGCTTTGAACGAATTCTCCTAATTTATATTTTTTCAATTCCATTACCGTTTTTGTTAAAGTCCTCACTCAAAAGTCTCTTCTTAATTGCTCCCCAAATTGGGGTGTATATACAATTGGTTATAACGCCGACTTTTGTAATCGCTCAGCAAGTTGCTGAGTAATTATAAATTCTCGTCATTTGTCGGAAATCTGCTATTTATCACCCAGCATATTCCTAACCTGTTTATCAAAGTCAGAATCAATCCGTTGGGTTTTATTGAAAATATCGTATTCACTTTCAGCCTTTGCCTTGCTTGTACCGCTGAAATGCGACCTTTATCAGGCAATATCTGATATTTGCGGAAAGCCAGGAACTCGTTGACACTGGCAGCAAACTGCTCCATGTTAAATGTATTTTCACGTTCTATGAGGTCTTCAATATAATCAAAATATCCCGTTACTGCACGTTCCAACCGACGGATTTCATTTTCCTGCAAATAGTTCTTGGCTATTGACACATCCGATTTCAAGATGCGCCCACCAGGTGCATTCTTCCATGTAGTCAGTCCCATGTGTTCCTGAGTATGGTCTGCCTTAGATAGATGATTTCAGCAGCCGTCCGTCCTGTTATGGCATAATGGAAGCGGTTCTGTATCATGGCATAGAAATCATGTGTGGTAGGCGAGTTCTTGTCATAGTCCGTACTGCATTCAGCATATATATCGGTAATCTGTTGCCATATACGCCGTTCACTGGCACGGATAGAGCGTACTCTTTCAAGCAATTCACGGAAATAGTCTTTTCCGAATACCGCGGTTCCCTGTTTTAAGCGTTCATCGTCAAGCACAAATCCTTTTTTAATATACTCATTGAGAATCTTGGTAGCCCATTGACGGAATTTGGTTGCTTTGGGAGAAGAAACACGGTAGCCTACTGCAATAATCATATCAAGATTATAGAAATCTACCAACTCTTCAACCTCACCTCTTATACCTCGATTTACGACAGTTGCAATTTTTGCAACTGTCGTGTCTTGCTGTAGTTCTTCATCCTTGAAGATATTGGCTATGTGACGACTGATACCCGATTTGTCTATGCCGAAAAGCTCTGCCATAGCCTTTTGTGTACACCAAATGGTTTCGTCTTTTATTACCACCTGCACCTTACCATCCTCGTCGGGAAGACTATATAACAAAAACTGTATTTCGTTACTCATTGCTACCTATATTTGAGTTGAATTGCAAAGCATTCAACTGTTTCAATATTTCCTCTTCCAACCGATGGCTCTCCGCAAATTGCTCGGAGAGTGTTTGTTTATAATTTGCCATACGGTTGTTAAACTCTTCTTCCGTTATATCTACATAATCTATCTTGATGTCGAAATATTGTCCGGCAGAAAGAGAATAGCCTTTTTCCTTTATCTCATCGTAGGTAACAGCCACAGAAAAATCTTCCACTACCTCCTTGCGCTGGAATGTGCCGACAATCTTTTCTATCTCTCATCGTTCAGACGCACCTTCTTCAGTCCGTTGGCATCTTTATATTCCTCGCCCAATTTACTGGCATCTATCAAGATTACTTTGTCAGCGGTTACAGACTTATCAAAGAACAACACACTGACATTCGTACCTGTATTAGCAAACACGTTGCTTGGCATGGAAACACAGCCGAATACCACTTTGTCATCTACTATCTTATGAAGAATCTTGTTCTCAATACCACTTTTAGCCGTGATAAAACCTGTCGGAATGACAATCGCACCCTTGCCTGTCTTTTTCAGCGAATTGATAACGTGCTGAATAAAACAGGTGTATATCGCCATTGACTCTTTCTTTTTGGCGGGTACATTTGGGACTCCTGCCCAAAAACGGGCTGGCATGGCGGCTATCTTCTCACGAGTGTCCGAGAAGTCCATCTTGAAAGGAGGATTGCTCACCACGAAATCAAACTGGCGCAACTGCTGCCCGTCATCGCTTTTATGATAAGGCTTACAAGCGTGTCGCCTTGAATAGCATTATCAAGCGAAGACACAAGTCCGTTAAGCAGCAGATTAAGTTTCAACATTTTGTTGCTTCGCTGGGAAATATCTTGCGAAAAGATGGTACAGCGTTCTTCTCCTATTTGATGACTAAGTGCCATCAGAAGCGTACCTGTTCCTGCCGAAGGGTCATAACATTCCATGCTATGCAAATCTGCATTATCCCCCACTAACAGACGAGCCATAATCGTAGCTATGGCATGAGGCGTATAATACTCCGCATACTTACCACCTCCAGCGGTATTATAGTCCTTAATCAAATACTCAAAGATGCTGGAGAAGAAATCGTAATTCTGTGCAAACGCTTCTTCAAAGGAGAAATTCACGAGTTTATCCACCAGAGCACGGGCGAATGGCGCACGTTGTGCCGAATCGGTCACAAACGGTGTCAATGCTCGAACAATGGAATCTTCATGTTGGCTGTGGTCTGTGTGGAAAATATATCCGCATTTTGTTCCGCTATATCTGTCATAGTGGAATCAAAGATAGTATCAAAATCCCCTTTTCCCTGTTGATTCCAAAGATTGGCTATCAGATGATAAGGTTCAAGCATCGGAACATCTGGAGAAATGGCACTCTGAATAAGCATACGTTCATCATCAGAAAGATTCTCGTATGCCGTTTCCCATTTTACATCCCCGGTCAGTTTCTTTGCTATTTCACTTTTCGCATTTTTCAGTTCATAACCAAATTTGTCATTCAGGAATTTATAGAGAAATACCTGAGTGATAATCTTATATTCGTTACCATCGTTTCCCATACCGTATGATTGGCAGGTAGCTTTAAGTCCATCGATGAGCCTTAATGTTTTTTCTTTAATATCTGACATAATCTTTATGCAATGCCGTAAGTGGCGTTATATTGGTTGATATACTGTTGTGAAATGCGTGTCTGAATAAATTTGTAATCCTCCATTTCGGGCTTTATTTGTGGGAAATGGAACAGACATCCATTGATAAGAGCCATCACCGTGCGTCCGAAATAAGCATCCTTTTTCAGAATGTCGTTACGGTCATACACTTTGGCATCCACATCCTCTTTTATAATATTGAGAATGGCAGCAATCTCTTCGTCAAGGAAAGAGAACATAGGCTTCTGTCCTTATCTTCCCTCTGCTTATTCACTTCACGAATACGCTTGTGTACACGAGCAAATTTTTCATCGCCCTTGTACTTTTTCAACAAGACATTATTGCGTTTTTGTAAGTCTTGCAGACGACCGATGATTTCATCCAAAGCCTGTGTTTCTTCGTTGAACTTAGCTATCGTATCAATCACAAAACCGTGTTCCTTGAAGCGTTCCATAAAGGCTTCACGCAACGAGATAAACTCCGGATCGTCTTGGTCGAAGTTTTGGGTAAATGAAGAATGGTACGTTGCCATTTCTCTTTCAATTCCACACCACCGGATATAAGGCGCATTTCCTCTTGTCCTATTTTGGAGAAAGTGAACTCTATATCCATCATTGCCTCATTGATTAGAGTTTTCGTTTCCTCATTTGTATTGAAAGCCTCTTTCTGATTTGATGATACTTATCCTCCTCTGTACCTCAGAGAGTAGTTGCGGCAACTTGGTGATTTCGAGTTTGGCAAATTGCTCTTTCATTTCATCATCACCGAATGTACGCACGATGTTCGCCATGTTCTTGGCTGATTCCAATGCCTGTTTGAGGTCGAGCAGCACAGCCTTATCCTCTTCGGTGGAGATTTCAGAAGAAAACTCTTCCGCATTGTCGTATGTGTAATTGAAGAGCGTTTGCCGAACTTTCTTCATTTGGTTCAATATCTCTTCCTTGTCCTCAATGACTTGGGTAAAGGTGTCGGTAGCAGCAGATTCGCCAGTCTCGTCCACGTCATTAAAGCGGTTTAATTCTTGCAAATATGCTTCGTTGGTTTCCTTGAAGTTGCGCTTGATGTCGGCAAAGTCAATAACAAAACCGTAACGCATACCGGGATAAGGACGGTTTACACGTGTTATGGCTTGAAGCAGATTGTGGTCTTTCAGTTTGCGCCCGAAATACAGACGTTTCAAGCGTGGCGCATCAAAACCAGTCAAAAGCATATTAAAGACAATGAGAATATCCACTGTCATATTTTTCTTGAAGTCTTTGACTATCTGCTTACGAGTTTCCTTGTCATCCGTATCGTGAAGAATGATTCCGGCTTTCAGCGGTCTGTATTTTGATTTGTAATCCACTTCCGGTTCACCCACTACATACGAACCATCGGAAAGTTTTATCTTGATGGGCTTCGGCTGATACTTCTGCCATTCTTCTTGGAATACATCATAAAGCCGCCTTGCCTGTTCGCTGGTTTCACAAATGACCATACCGCCTAAAGTATCATCTCCTTGTATCTTGCGAAACTCTTTTAAGTCCGTCATAATGTAACGGGCTAACTCGCTTACATAACTTGGATGCTCTATGATTTCCGACTTACGAATGTCTTTCTTTTGCACAAGGGTTTCCAGTTTATCGTACACATCAGACAAACGCTCTTTATAGGAGGTTTCTATATCTTCACGTATGATTTTCAGCGTGTAGCCATCCGCAATGGATTTATCGTAATAATAGGTATGCAAATAGTTTCCGAACACCTTGCAACTGGCACGTTCCTCCTTTAACAGCGGTGTACCTGTAAGTGCGATTTTGACCGCATCGGTGTCGGCATCAAAGAGATTGGCAAGAAAGCAACCACCGGGTTTATACCTCGGTGTGCCTCGTCAAGAATGAAGATGCGCTGAAGATTGGTTGCATAATCACTGATGCGTACTTTTTCTTTATCCTCGGCAAAGCGTTGAATGTTCACAACCGTGATTTCTGCCTGTCCGCTTACACCTTGTTGTGCCTGATTACTGCGGAATTGCTCCATCAGTCGGCTCTTGTATTGGCGGTAGATACAACCAATCCACGAGCTTCAAACTCTTGTGTGGCTTGTTCCAAAAGGTCAAGGCGGTCTACTATAAAATAGAATTTAGCAACCTTATTCTGTTTGGAATAGAAATCGTTAAGAATATAAGTCAGATAGTATGACAAGGCGGTTTTACCACTCCCTTGTGTATGCCATACTACGCCCGATTTTACTCCCTCTGCCAGTTTTTGACGAATAGCTAACGATGCAAACAATTGTTGGTAACGCATGATATGCTTTTGGTCGGTAGATTCTATCTTTCCATCCACTTCACGCTCCATACGGACATAGGCAATACCATATCTAATGATATACAACAACCGTTCAGGCGAACACATGGATGTTAGGATTCTGTTTGTAGGGGTGTTGAAACCGAGATTTGTCTGGTACTCAGGACTTGTATGAATGACTTGGCAATTGTAATCAGACAATATCTGTTTTTCCACCGTCTTGTCAATCTCCTCATACGGATAGTCACGATGGAACGGTGCTATTTTCTGACCGCTTAAATTTTCTTCACGGAAGCAATTGAATGGTGAGGATGAACGTGCCCCGGTACAATAAAAAGCCCCTTGTATGGGTACGATACCGCCCAATGCATCATATTCCATATTATTGCTGAATATCATCAACTGCGTAATGTTGATGAAGCTGCGAAGCTTTTTATTTGGGAAGCGTTCTTTATTCATTCGTGCGCTCTCTGCCAACATACCACCATGATTGTTGGGCTTCTTCACTTCTACAAAACAAAGTGGCAATCCGTTTACGAATAAAGTAATATCAGGACGAAACTCGTCCTGTCCGTTCTTACAGGTAAATTCAGCTGTGAAATGGAACGTATTATTCCCAATGTTATCAAAGTCTATCAGCTTTACAGGCGAAACAGCTTTGAGACGGTTGTAAAAGCCTCGACCGAGATCATCATCGTTCAGTTCCTTGCGAATATCTTTCAAAACTTGAAGAAACTCTCCCTCGTGTCCGGGATTCAGATTCTTAAACTGCCGTTCAAATACCTGCAAAAGAATATTTGTGTCACCGTCATAGACTGTGCCATTCTTATCTTCACTCAACTTACCAAAGTAAGTATATCCTATTCGGGTGAGGTGAACCATTGCAGGCATCTGCACCCGTGTCGCTTCCGAAAATTGCTTCATATCACCTATCCTTTTTGTCGGTTATCAAATCCTTCAAATCGACCTGCAATATCTCTGCAATCTGTTGCAAGGTCTCCAAATTAGGTTGAATTCGATTACAAGCATAGGCATTAACCATGCTGAAACTCTTATCCAGTTGTTTAGCTAACCATGTCTGAGAGATACCTTTTTCAGATAATACTGCCTTTATTCTATTCAGTTTCATTCTTTGATACGATTTTATAGTGCAAATATAGCGAATTATATTCGATAATCGGGATCGTTTTTGTACTTTTGCATCATACGTAGCTCAAATTTGGGCATAAAACTCAAAAAGAACAAATAAGATCATGCATATATTTGACGAATACTTAAATGATGAAAACGTAGATAAACGTGAACGTGCCAAACTTTGGCGAACATCTATTGGTTTGCAGGCTGTTGATAATCTCACGGTTTCAGGCTTCCTTATTGAAATGGCACGTAAACATATAGAGGGAGAAATATCAATGGATGAAGTCAATAAAATGATAGAAGAGCATTACGCACAAAAACGACTAAGAAATGACTAAAATGCTCACATACAATATTGTTGCATTTCAGTTATTCGATATTTTCGAATGGCTAAAAGATTAGAATCATCACACTGGTGTAGTAAAAAGTTACACCGAACAAGTAATAACCCTCATAATAGTTTAGTTTATACTTCAATTGGGATGAATTTGTGCATTCATTGAGTTGACAGACTATCTGTCATCCTGAGCGCAGTCGAAGGATCTTCTCCCTTGCTCTTGCGTCGAGATGCACAAACAGATACCGAGAAAAGTATAAATATTGTAATCGTCTCCGCGATGCTACCTTTGCCATTTATGGGGGGAGTAAATTTCTTATAGTCTCGTGATCTGTATTGGGATTTATATCAATGAGCTTAGTAAGCAAATCTTTAAAAATACTCAAATGAGTTAATGTTGTTGAGCCTGCA
>ENA-OQCE01000874-OQCE01000874.1-human-gut-metagenome-genome-assembly--contig:-NODE-874-length-13972-cov-6.058288_pt1 | contig 13972 bp, 15 predicted proteins | sample MGYA00242495_ERZ504572 | MGnify/ENA primary metagenome ERZ504572 (study PRJEB26092, sample SAMD00036228) | human gut metagenome | host: Homo sapiens | study: EMG produced TPA metagenomics assembly of...
GCAGAAGGATAAATGGCGGCTCTCCTTTCTCCTCTGCGCGCGCGAGGATGTCCTCAACGGTTGCATAACTGTAGGAAGCCACCTGTGCAATGACACCTGATGCTTTCCGGTGGTGGACAGCTCGTCAAGACGTTCTTTTTCTACATAATTGATGATGGTATCGTGTTTTTTCGCCTCACGGATGATCGTGCGGATCGGGCCGTCCTGGCTGCTTGCAAGGACGAACAGCTTGTCCACGGTCTTGCCGGAGCGGAACGCCTCGATGACAGCGTTTCTTCCCTCTACCATGCCGCCTGTAAACTCCTCATCCGCCTGCTGTACTTCCTGTTTTCTGTCTCTGTCACGGTAATCTCGTTTCCCCTTAAAGTCACGTTTTTTTCCGTCTCTTCTCTCAAAATTTCTCTTGTCGTTTCTGTTGTTTTCTCTCATATCATTCCTGTTCCGCGGTCCCAAAAGCAGTGGGAACTTTTGCTTTTTCAAAAGCCCCACTGCCCTGCCGCTTCTTTTTTATTTTCTGAATCTTATCTGCTCTCACACTTCGCCAAGTCCTGCCCGGATCAGGTCGATCATCCGCTTGTAATCCCCTTTCAGGTACAGATACCCCATCACAGCCTCAAACCCGGTTGCCCGGCGGTAGTCGATCGTGGACGCATTTTTTGCCTTGGTATAAGATTTCGCATTTCTGCCTCTTTTATAAATCTGTTTTTCCTCTTCGGTAAACAGCGGCTCCAGAATTTCAATCATCGCCGACTGTTTCTCCGCCTTTACAAGCCCTGCCGCATGGCGGTGCAGCTTGTTGACCTGCATATTTGCTTTCCGCACCAGAATCGTGCGGATGACGATCTCATACGCAGCATCCCCGATGTAGGCCAGCGTAAGCGGCGAATACATGCGGATGTCATGCTGTTCCAGTCCGAATACCTCCGAAAGATAATCCTTCTCCCCGAAAACCGCCTCTGGAAAAAGCTCCTCGTTTTCTGTCTCTTTGCCCACTTCCGTCACTTCTGTTCTGTCCTTTCTTTTTTCCTCATCTGACGCAGCTCGCCCTCCAGCTCGAGCACACGGTTCGTAAGCTCCGTATTCTCCTGCTGCAGTACTTTGATATCCTCGAAAATCGGGTCCGGCAGATGAATGTGATCCATGCTTTTTCTCGGAATCCGCACATCATTCTGCTTCACAATGTGCCCCGGCACGCCGACGACGGTACAGTTCGGCGGAACCTCCTCGATCACAACCGATCCGGCTCCGATTTTGGAGTTTTCCCCGATCGTAAACGATCCGATGATCTTCGCACCGGCGCTGACCATAACATTGTCCTTCAGCGTCGGATGACGTTTCCCGGTCTCCTTACCATTACCGCCAAGCGTCACGCCCTGATACAGCGTCACGTTGTCTCCGATAATGGCTGTTTCTCCGATAATCACACCAGAACCATGATCAATAAACAATCCCTTTCCGATCGTCGCACCCGGATGGATTTCGATACCGGTTTTTCTCGCTGCCCGCTGTGAAATCCACCTGGCCAGAAAGTAATGGCCTTTCAGATATAGCTTGTGCGCCCGTCTGTACTTCAGCATAACACGAAATGAAGGATACAGCAAGACTTCCATGGGAGAATGTATCGCCGGATCCCGCTCCTGAATCACCTGAAATTCCTCTTTAAAATACGCGAAAAAACTCATCTTTCCTCTCCTTGCCTCCTGCTGGGACTTTTCCGGATTTTTATTTCTTACCATCATTCTGCATAACAGTAATATTCAAAAACGGAGCTGTTTCATCTCCGATAAAGACGAAATAGCTCCGTGGTTCCACTTTACTTTAAGGGCACACCTGCCCTCTTCTTTTCTTCTGCATAACGTGCAGGACCCGTGCCGGACTACCCACTTTTTCCGCTTCACCCGGCCAGCTTCCGGACGCACTTCAAAAACCCTCGTTTCAGGCAGCTTCCAGCCCCATTTGTCTGCCATTCTCTGTGAAACAATTCTGATTTTCTACTTTTTCCGTTCCAAGCCTTTTTCTGTTTCCGTTTGTTCTAGTTTATGCAAATTTTTCTCGTTTGTCAAGCAAATTTCCGCCGGATCCACTTGCTGATTTCGACCGCCGGAATGACAAGCAGTCCAAGGCCGATCGCCACATCATATTCCAACGCGCTGATCCGCTCAAAACCGAACGCACTCGACAGTACCGGGATGTAAATGACGGCGGATGTGAGGACAAATGAGAGTGCCATCGCGCCCCACAGATACTTGTTCTGATGCTTCATATGGAAAATAGAACCTTTCCGTGATCTCATATTGAAGGAATGGAAAATTTCCACCATGGAGAGTGTCAGAAACGCCATCGACATGCCGTCCGGGCTGTTGACGATTTCCCAGCGGCCGGCTTCCAGATAATGGCCGATGAAGTAGGACGCCAGCGTCAGCACCGTAATCACGATGCCCTGAAACGCAACATCAAAGCCGAGGCCGTCCGCAAAAATACCGTCATCCGCATTTCTCGGCGGGCGTTTCATGATGTCTGCCTCACCGTCCTCCATACCGAGCGCCAGCGCCGGGAAGCAGTCCGTAATCAGGTTGATCCAGAGCAGATGCACCGGATTTAAAATCGTAAAGCCCATCAGCGTCGCGCAGAAAATCGACAGCACCTCGCAAGGTTCGATGCCAGAAGGAACTGAATTGCCTTACGGATATTATCGTAGATTCGTCTTCCTTCCTCAACCGCCGCGATGATCGTCGCAAAGTTGTCGTCCGCGAGCACCATATCTGCCACGTTTTTCGTCACATCCGTTCCCGTGATGCCCATTCCGATGCCGATATCCGCACGCTTGATCGACGGCGCATCGTTGACTCCGTCTCCTGTCATCGCGGTGATTCTGCCTTTCCGCTTCCACGCATCGACGATCCGCACTTTATGCTCCGGCTGGACGCGTGCGTAAACAGCATATTCCTCGATTCTCCGGTCAAGCTCCTCATCGCTTAACTGGTCAATCTCGGCTCCCGTTACCGCTTTCCAGCCCGCCTCCAGAATACCCAGCTCTTTTGCAATAGCAACCGCTGTGTCTTTGTGGTCACCCGTAATCATCACCGGACGGATGCCTGCCCCGCGGCATTCCCGGATCGCATCGACTACTTCCGGCCGCACCGGATCAATCATACCGCAAAGTCCTAAAAAGCAGAGATCCTGCTCCAGAAAGTCCGGCTCCTGGGAGGACGGCATCTGGTTCCACGCTCTTCCTGCTGCCGCCAGCACGCGGAGTGCCTGGTCTGCCATCGCCTTGTTCTGCGACAGGATTTCCTGCCGGAATGCTTCTGTCATCGGCTGTTTTCTGCCGTCACGCCAAACGGAGGTGCACCGCTTCAGAATCTCATCCGGTGCGCCTTTTGTGCAGGAAAAATACGTTCCGTCGTTTGCGCGGTGGATCGTTGTCATGCGTTTCCGCATCGAATCAAACGGCGCTTCCCCGACACGCGGATACTGGACGGACAGACTCTTCTTCGGGCATCCCTCTTTCTGCGCATCGTTGACCAACGCACATTCCGTCGGTTCTCCGACTGCCTCGCCGTTTTCGTCCGGCTCCGCATCGGAGCAGAGTGCCATGACGGATACGAGACGTTTTATATCGCTTCCCTCATGTTTTACCACGGTCATCTTATTCTGGGTCAGCGTTCCTGTCTTATCCGAGCAGATCACCTGCGTACAGCCGAGCGTCTCGACAGCCGTCAGTTTCCGGATCACCGCATTCCGCTTTGACATTTTGGTCACACCGATGGAAAGCACGATTGTGACAACTGCTGCAAGTCCTTCCGGAATTGCCGCTACGGCAAGGCTGACAGCTACCATAAAGGTATTTAAGATGTTCTGCGGCGTCACGCCTCTTTTAAAATACCGACAATGAAAATCACGGCACAGATGGCGAGCACCATCACGCTTAAGATTTTGCTGAGCTGGTTCAGCCGCTTCTGCAGCGGTGTGCTCTCATCCGCCGACTGCGTCAGAACATGGGCGATCTTTCCCATCTCGGTTTTCATACCCGTTCCGGTGATAACAGCGCGGCCGCGGCCATAGACAACGGTGCTTCCCATATAGACCATGTTTTTCCGGTCCCCGAGCGGAACCTCGCTGCTGCGCCGGCGTTCAGAACATCCGCTGTTTTATTGACCGGGACAGATTCTCCGGTCAGCGCTGCTTCCTCGATTTTCATGCTGGCGCTCTCTAAAATACGGCCATCCGCCGGAACAGCATCGCCCGCTTCGAGAATTACAATATCACCGGGTACGAGCTCCTCGCTCTTTTTCACTTCCATTTTCCCGCCGCGCATCACCTTCGACGTGGCTGCCGCGATCTCCTGCAGAGCTTCAATCGCTTTCTCTGCCTTGCTCTCCTGCAGAACACCGAGCACCGCATTAATGATGACAACGGTGAGAATAATGACCACATCAGCGTACGATTCGCCTTCATACGCCGATGTGATGCCGGAAATCAGCGCTGCGGCGAGCAGGATCAGGATCATCGGGTCTTTCAGTTCTTCGAAAAACCGCTGAAGATTACTCTTCTTTTTTCCCGCCGCCAGCCGGTTAGGTCCGTGTTCGGAAAGCCGCCGCGCAGCTTCCGCCTCGGAAAGTCCCTGCTCCGTTGTCTGTAACTCATCAAGAATCTTCGAACTTTTTTCCAGATACTCTTTCATTTCCATCCGTCCTTTCTTCTGAAAACGCTTTTTGCGTTCCTGTGATAAGTTCCCACTGGTACACCGGTCTCTTTCTATATAGAAAAAGACCTATCCGCACCATATTTGTTGATACAGATAAGTCTTGTCATTTCATACAAAGCCAGAAGAAATGCTTTTTCTTCGGTTGTTGGCCTTATAGCGTCACGTATGCCGCCGACTACTCCCTTATTCTTCTTCCAGTCTACCACATCTTCCGGCCTTGTGCAATCGCATTTCTCTTTTATTCTTCTGCGTTCTTTGCGCATCCCGGGCAGCCGCTGCATCCGCCTGCGATCCGGTCGTCCGGCATCAGGTCGAGTGCCTTGGAAATGCAGCAGATCGCCTGTGCGGAAATTCCCTCTTTCTTTCCGGTAAAGCCAAGTCCTTCCTCGGTCGTTGCCTTGATATTGACCTGATCCTCTTCGAGATGAAGCGCCTCCGCCACATTTTTCACCATCGTGTCGATGTATGGCAGGAGCTTCGGCTTCTGTGCAATAACGGTTGCATCGATATTTTCAATCAGATACATCCGCTCCTCGAGCATCTCACCCACTTTTTTCAGCAGTTCGATGCTGTCTGCGCCCTCATACGCCGGATCATTGTCCGGAAAATGGCGTCCGATGTCCCGCAGTGCTGCAGCGCCGAGAAGCGCATCCATAATGGCATGAACCAGCACATCCGCATCGGAATGTCCCAGAAGGCCATATTCATACGGGATTTCCACACCGCCCAGAATCAGTTTCCGGTTTTCCACCAGTTTATGCACATCGTAACCCATTCCTACTCGCATTGTTCGTTCCTCCGCTTCGTTACTTTCTAGTTAAATCCATACAGTTTCTGCGCTACCTTGTAGGCATAGACTGCAATTTTCTGTCCCGGTTTTGATTTGCTGCTCATAACAGTTCCGAAAATGCCGTGGCGGATGCGGAAGTAATCGGCTGCATCCTCCTGTTTCAGGTATCTCCAAAGATCGTTCTTTTTCTCGAGATTTTCTTCCGTTCCAGAGCGCATCATCATCACGGAAGAAACCGTCATAATAATGGTCAGATAGCTGATCATATATTTCCGCAGGTGCTTCGACAGCCCTTTCTGTTCACCAAGGTAATCGATCATCAGCTTGTTGACACGGATCTGCTGGTCAATTCTGCCGATCATGACTTTCTCGTTAACCGACTGGTCGGCTCTCCCGATAAAGTAGCGGTAGAAATTGACATCGAGATAATACATCGTTTTGACGTACGGAAGCGGAATAAACGCAACCAGATTATCCACATAGAAGGTGTGCTCCGGCAGCTTCATGCCGCACTCTCTTAAAAGAGAAGTCCGGTAAATCAGCGAATGCATCAGCAGATAATGTGTTTTGCCGAGAGCTTTCGCCTCATCCCATCCGAAAAAGCGGCCTTCCGGCAGCGATTTCGCATAGCGCATCACACGTTTTCTCTTGGCGCCCTCTTTTTCATACACATAGTTACTGATCAGAAGGTCGAGTGTTTTCGGTCCGCGTACGACTTCTGCCAGAACATTTAAAATCTTCTGGTATGCCTCTGGGTTTACCCAGTCATCACTGTCCACAACCTTAAAGTACAGACCCGTCGCATTTTCCACACCCGTGTTGACTGCTCCGCCGTGGCCCTTGTTTTCCTGATGAATCGCTTTTACAATCGTCGGATATTTTTCCTGATAGCGGTCTGCAATCTCTGTGGTTCCGTCCTTGGAACCATCGTCCACGATCAGAATTTCTACTTCTTCTCCGCCGACCAGCAGCGAATCGATACATTTCTCCATATATGCTTCTGAATTATAGCATGGTACTGCAATTGATAAAATCTTCATCTTTTTTCTCCCTGCTCTTTTTTGCTCTTCTGCCGTTTCAGGCACGTTCCAGATCTGTATATTTTGCGTATTCCGCAAACGCAGACGGAATGGCATATCTTTCAGCCGCGGTTTTCGCATCCGCAAAAATCAATCCGGCTTTTTCTTCCCCTTCCTGCTCCACATCGTTTCCTGCAATTTTAATAGCGTATCCTGTGATATGCCACTCGACATGGGAAAAAATGTGCTTGTACGGCGGCAATGCCTGAATATGAAGCGGCGTCACGCCGAATTTTTCTGCCTCTTCAAGTGCTTCCTGTTCGGAGAGCACGCCATCGAAGTTCGGGAACTCGTAAAGTCCCGCCAGAAGTCCTTTTTTCGGCCGTTTCCGCACTGCTGTGTGCGTACCGTCCAGAAATAACAGAACGGTTCTGTCTTCGATTCTGCGCGGCTTTGCGCTCTTTTTAAACGGATATTCCGTCCAGGTCTGATGCTGTCCCGCCAGACACTGGTCAAAAAGCGGACAGACTTCACATTTTGGTGCGCCGTTCGGCAGACAGACCATTGCGCCGAGATCCATCATCGCCTGGTTGAAGGCTCCCGGATCTTCTGCCGGCATGATTTCGGTCAATTCCGCTTCCACGCGGTTTTTCACGGACTGCTTTAAAATGTCCTCACCGTCCTCCCGGAGGCGTGCCATCACACGAAGCACATTTCCGTCCACCGCCGGCACCGGAATGCAAAACGCGATCGATGCAACGGCTCCCGCTGTGTAATTTCCAATTCCCGGAAGTCCTTTTAAGGCTTCGTAATCTGCCGGAAATACACCGTCATACACTTCCATAATTTTCTGTGCGGCCTTCTGCATATTCCGCACACGGTTATAGTAACCAAGGCCTTCCCAGAGCTTCAAAAGCTTTTCCTCGGGACAGACCGCAAGTGCTGCGACATTGGGCAGTTCACGCATAAACCGCTCATAAAACGGCTTGACCGCCTCCACCCTCGTCTGCTGGAGCATAATCTCGGAAACCCAGATTTCATACGGGTTCTTTTTTTTCTCTCCACGGCAGCACTCTTTTATTTTCGCCATACCATTTCAATAATGGCTTTGTGATTGTGTCCTGCATAGTAATCTCCTGTTAATATATCATTCTTATTTTGCCACATTTTCCTCCAAAATGCAAAATAAACATTGCGCTCTCACGTGTTTTTGATTAAAATTAATAAATACTTTAAAAGAATAACCAAAACCCTTAAGATATGGAGGAAAAACTCTTGATCGACAGTATTATTTTTGATGTGGACGGCACCCTGTGGGACTCCACAGACGTTGTTGCCGACGCATGGAATCAGATTATGGAAAAAGAAACTGATATGACACCAAACCTCACCGGAACCGTGTTAAAAGGCCTGTTCGGCCGCCTGCTCCCGGATATCGCCGCCGTCATTTTCCACGAATATCCAAAGGAGCGCCAGTTAGAACTGATCGAGGCATGCTGTGCCAAAGAGCATGAGGCACTTCTTGCGACACCGGCTCCTGTTTATCCGGGACTTGTCGATGCACTTTCTATTCTTTCCAGACATTACCCGCTTTATATCGTAAGCAACTGCCAGGCGGGCTATATCGAAGTTTTTCTGGAAGCCACAGGCCTCGGTCACTATTTCAAAGGCCATCTCTGTCCTGGCGATACCGGAAAGGCAAAGGCAGACAACATCCGTACAATCATCGAACAGAACCATCTGCAGCACGCGGTCTATGTCGGCGATACCGACGGCGACTACAAGGCGACACGCGAGGCCGGAATCCCGTTTGTCCATGCCGCATACGGTTTTGGTCAGACCGAAAACCCGGACTACACCATCACTTCCCCGATGGATCTTGTCACACTGTTCGTACCGGAAAATTAATTTTTAACAGTTTCTTTTCTCATAAAAAATACGCATTCCTGTTTTGATAACGGAATGCGTATTTTTATGTTCTATTTCTTCTTTTCTCAGCTCTCGCCCTTACCTGGGTAATCATCGTCACCCGTATGGTCTCCCTGATCCGGTGCGCTCGGCTCCTGGGTCGGTTCCGGTGTGGACGGGGTCTCCGTCGGTGCTACGGTCGGCTCCGGCGTAGACGGGATCTCGGTCGGTGCTGTGGTCGGTTCCGGCGTAGACGGGGTCGATGGAGTTGATGGGGTTGATGGAGTTGATGGGGTTGACGGAGTTGACGGCGTGTAATCATCGTACGTGTAGGATGGCGTTCTCGTCGGCGTTACTGTCGTGGTATTCGTCGTATCATCGACATTTTCGTCATCTGCTTCCGGTGCCTGTGTCACAGTAAGCGTATCTTCACTTACCTCATAAGCTTCGGAATAATAAACGATAACCGGTGTTCCGTCATCGACATTGTCATATAATGCCTGTGCCACTGCAGTCGGAAGTGCAACAGATCCTGTCGTCGATCCTGCAGTCAGATACAGGTTTCCGCCGAAACTGCTTCTCCAGGAAGCATCGTAGAAACCGATCTCTCCGTTGAACGGAATCCAGGAATCCACATCTCTTTCCCAGGAATAGCTGCCGTCTGCCTGAAGCTCTCCGTGCAGTTTTTTCTGGCTTTCTTTTGCTGCGGTTGTGTAGATACCCGGCTTCGTGTAGCTGCTCTGCTCCATCAGACCGGTTACACAGTCACCGTCGACAACCAGATTTCCATCTTTGTAGAGCCAGATATGCTGACGGCTGGCATCAACCTCAACATACGTCTTGCCGAATCCGTTGTTCTCTGTGGAAGCAGCAAACTCTCTCTGCGCATACTGCGGCTCTCTTGCATCTGCTGCGTGAGCATCTACTTCTTCTGCGATCTTTGCAATCTCCTGCTCCTGATCCACTTTCCATCCGTAGCCTTCCTGGCTGATGGTCACGCCGCCTTCGATACCGGTTGCCGGGAAGGTGTGATCCTTGCCATCGGTATCAATCGCTGCCGCAAGATTTGCCACATATTCTTTTACTCTTTCATTCCACTGGTTTTCATCTTTGGAATAATTTCCATCCGCATCGACTGCCAGCCAGTCTTTCATGGTATTTCCGTCAAGAACCTGTGTTGTTCCATCCGGCATACTGTATGTGATGCTTGCGCGTACCAGTTCATTTAACTGATCCTTCTGTGCATTCAGTGTTTCGTCATCTGCTGTTACCAAGGTTCCGTCGTAAACGCCTGCTTTTTCAAGATCCACTTCGGTATCCGCATTGATCAGCGCGTTTTCGATGCACTGTTTTGCAAGGGTAAGATCCATTCCCTCACCCATAACAGCATCCACAATCTCAAACTCATTGTTCTGGAAGGTGATGTAGGCGCTGGCCGGTGCATTCTCACCGTCTGCGGACTGGAATTCGTCAAATCCATCAATCACCGCATCCAGTTTTTCCTGACTGTACTGCATGGTGACCTGGGAATCTTTCTCTTTTCCGCCATTTCCCAGGAACCAGAGGAAACTGTTCTGTTTCTTTAACACGCTCTCCACGCTGCCGTCTCCGGCGTAGGTGTAGTCGATGTCTTTTCCGCTGACACTCTTCGTATCATTGTCTTTGAATTTTACATTTAAGGTATAGTTTGCAGCCTGCTCTTTGATTTTCGTTTCTGCCTCTTTGGCCGTCATATCCGAGCAGTCTACTCCGTTGATGGTTGTTCCGTTGAAAAAATAATTCTGGTAATGGAACATTTTGCTTCCATAGAAAAAGCCTCCCACAGCAATAACAGCAACGGCTGCAACGGCGATAACCGCACCGCCTTTTCCCTTTTTCTTCTGCGGTTTTGCGCCATGCGGAATGTACTCTTCGTCATCATCCTCATAACCGTCGTAGTCATCATCCTCATCGTCTATTTCCGGCATTGGGATATGGCCTACCGTGTCGCTGACGAGGCGCTCCATTGCGGCTTCCACCTGATCACCAAGCACTTCTTTCTCCGAACCCTTGGTCTCTGTCTTCTCTTCTCCCAGCAGATCATCCTCATCTGCGAATGGATCGTTGATGATCAGATCATCATCCACCATCACTTCTTCCGGTTCCGATTCTGTTTTTGTCTCAGCCGGCGTCTCTTCGATTTCTTCTTCCTCTTCTGTAAATTCCGGAATCTCGATGTCCTGCGTCACAGGCTCCACTTTGGTCTGCTTCATTTTCTGCTTCGCTTCTTCGTCTTTTGCACGCTCAGTTGCCTCAAGGACACTTCGCAGATTACTTAAATTTGCAGTCTCATCCGGGATGTGATCTTCGCTTTTTGTTTCTTTGCTTTCAAATTCAATGGAGTCTTCGATGTCTGCCAGTTCTTCCTGGAATGTTTCACCGCTCTCCTTTTCCGCCAGGTCACGGTCAATCTCTTTTTGCAGGGCAGCCCAAAGTTTACCGTCCTTTAAATCATCATCTTCAAACTTCATATTTTTTGCTCCTCATAGTTCTGTGTCTGCACTTTACTTACTTCTCTTCTTTTTTCCTTGTTTCAACTCACAGTCGGTATTTTCACGGAGTCTGACATGTCGAAAATAGTTCGACTGTGACTTACCTCATGTCAGTGGAGGATACCGATTTCTCTCCGCCCGCCACTACCGTTATGTTTCTTTTAACAATTCATCCCACCACTTTAGAAGCGGGGGACTTCTTGTCTACTGATGTTAAAAATGCCCCTATAGATTTCTTCTTTTGTCCAAGGGCACATACACTGTTAAGTATATCATAAAATTCGACAAAAAAAAGCAAAAAATTTGGTTTTGGCAAATTTCTCACTTTTTTCGTAAATCACCTGTGGACTTCGTAAAAAAATATCTTCTGCAGCGCTTCTCCGAGGAAAATTCCAAGGGCAATTGCGCCTGCCGCGGTCGCTGTCTCTAAAAGATACGTTCCAACCATGTTTTCCGGTCCCATAACGATCGAGTAGACGATGCGGTACATACCGGCTCCCGGCACCATCGGGAGAATGCCCGGGATCACGAAAAGGATCACCGGCGCTTTGAACTGGCGCGCATTGCCTGGGAAACCAGAGCGACGGCAACGGCGGCAAGAAAGTTTTTCATCAGAATGCCGTCGTTGAATACTTCCACGATCAGATAGACCGCCCAGCCGATCATACCGACACCGGCCGTGTAGCATTCCAGCTTTTTTGGTGCGTTCAACAGTCTTGAAAATCCCCAGATTGCAACCCAGGCTCCAAGGGATTTCAGGATGATTTCACCTGCTATTCTCATATTTTTGCTTTAACCTCATCTTTTTTTCCGTATCGGTTTTCTCTACCGCACCAGCGGACGGAGCAACAGCATGCCAAGTCCCACGCCGATTGCGATGGCCGCAGCGGTTACAAACGCCTCCAGCATCCGTGCCGCACCGGAAATGTAGTCGCCGTGCAGGGTATCATACACCGCATTCGTGATCGCCACACCCGGTACGAGGGGCATGATCGATGCAATGATAATGACGTTCAGATCCATGGTCCCCGGCAGGTAATGAACACAGAGAATAGATGTGACCGCCAGCAAAAATGACCCGATACAGTTCACAAGAAACGACTGCATCCCGGCTTTTTTTCCTCCGTAAACACCGATTCCTGATATAAAACCTGCAAGTGCAGATGCCAGCACTTCGTAGAACCCGGCTCCGAACATGATTGCAAAGCCTGCGGTCGTCGCCATCATCGCGAGCAGATTTTTTTTAATTTCCGACTTAGCACGATAGATATCCCGCACCCGGTGGAACAGCGCATCCAGGTCGATATTTCCTTCGCAGAAATCGCGGGAAAGCTGATTGACCGCATGGATCCGGTTCAGATCCGTTGCACGGCTCTCTACGCTGCGCATAACAGTCATGGAATCCATCGCCGGGTCGTCGAGCGTTACCACAAAGCCGGTCGTCAGCGCCAGTACATCCGCAGTTTTCAGGCCGGACATGCGCAGCATCCGCAGCATGGTATCCTCCACCCGCCACGTCTCCGCCCCGCTTTCCAGCAGGATTTCTCCCGCCATGACCGCGGTGTCCAGCAGCAGTTTATAGTCCATAGTTTTTGTCCTCTCAAATGTAACTCATATTTCACACATGCCAAACGATTGTACCATGAAGCAGTGTTCACTTTCAAGTTAATTCTATGCAAATTCGGCGATATCCGGGCGTTTGGATGTTCCGATGTTCACCCGCGCCATTCACAAATCTTTTCAAAGTTTCTTCAAACTCCATTCACACTTTCCTCACATATGACAACTATACTAAACGTATCAAAACAAAGGGACAACAAATCATCTTCCTCTATCTTTCAACCGTTGTCCCAACCTAATATTCTTTCCAATTTATATAGATTTTTCTTTTTCATAATGCCGGTGTTTCTGCCAGAAGAAATACCGGCCCTCCTTTTTTTATCCCCCAAAAAGAAGTGCCGACATCCCGTCTATGTACTATTCTTCAAATTTTACAACCAATGTCTTGTCCCCGACCGTCTCGGACAGCATTCCGGTAATCAATGTTTTCGCCTGTTCCTGTGCCATCGTTTCCAGGTCATCCATTTCTTTCGTCTGCTGCTCTACATCCTCCTTCGCACTCGCGATTGCATCCATCGCATCTTCCTTCCGCTCCCAGTTCAGAAGCGCTGCCTTCTCATCGTAATACTGGATGGAATCATTGTCGATGGAAATATCAAAAATCTCCACTGCCGGAAGTGTAACTGTTACTTCTGAATCCGTCACCTCCGTATTCGCCTTCGCGAGATTCACACCCGCACGTACCTCTGCACGGTATGTCATATTAAACGCCTTCTGCGTCAGAAACGGAATCGACCCGTCCGAGTAATGAATCAGCCGTTATAAATCATCTTCGCCGACGTCAGCTCCCCCGCCGCCTCCAGCTTACTGTCAATAAACGTCCCCGTAATCTCCGGCTCCCGGTCCCGCCGCAGCGACTGCGTCAGATAAACAACCATTCCAGCAAGGATTACTACGATCAGAAGATAAATGACAGCTTTTACCGTGCCGCGGCTTCCATTTTTTTCTCTGCTCACGTTACACCCACTCCCTTCTCATGTTTCATTTTTCATTATTTTTTGAATATGTTCTGTGGCTCTATTGTACCTTATTTACACCATAAAAAACAGTCCTGCTTTACAAAAATATCTTAAAATTCTGTAAATCCTGTTCTGTTAGACTTTTCTTTTAAACAATACGAAAAAAGAGTGAAGATTTTGTATCTTCACTCTTTCCTAATACAGGGGATGAGAGAATCGAACTCCCACCAAAGGTTTTGGAGACCCCTATCATACCATTTGACCAATCCCCTACGCTAGATATACCTTCAAAACCGCATACACTTAACATCTATACATCATACCATACTTTCTTTCCGAACACAACCATTTTCTGCAAAACTTTTGTTTTGCATTTCAGGTCAAGCCCTCGACCGATTAGTAACAGTCAGCTCCATGCCTTACGGCACTTCCACCCC
>ENA-OQCE01000876-OQCE01000876.1-human-gut-metagenome-genome-assembly--contig:-NODE-876-length-13923-cov-6.606625_pt1 | contig 13923 bp, 11 predicted proteins | sample MGYA00242495_ERZ504572 | MGnify/ENA primary metagenome ERZ504572 (study PRJEB26092, sample SAMD00036228) | human gut metagenome | host: Homo sapiens | study: EMG produced TPA metagenomics assembly of...
GTAAGAAACACCTGTGTCTTATTTTTCAGACGCTGAATGCCTTGCTATGCAGTATCCGGTCCCTGTCCCGCTGAAAAACAGGCCTGATATCGCACTGCGGCTCATCATAGTCCCTGCCTCTTGATTGATGCTCAGGCATGCGAACGGACTAAGTATTTCCTGCTCACGTTTTTCTATCTGCTCGCGAATAGTCATTTATCTGCCTCCTCGCTGTCACAGTCGTTATGTTCTGCTGCTATTCACACACAAATGTAACAAATAGCGTTACATTCCACTAATTATGCTCTACACTAGTTATTATTCGACGTGATTTTTAAAAATCCTTTTTTTATTTCTTTTTACTTTAATTTTCTTTCGGCAAAAATTAAATGCTATATCAATTACCGCCAAGCACATGGCGCAGCATCTGAAGCTGTCCGCCTGTGATTTCATTGTCGTAGCTGCCATAGTAAAATTTATCGTCTTTTGCCAGTATACAGCCCACCCAGGTGCCCACATGACTGTCACTCTCTATGGCATCCTTCATGGATTTGTAGCCCTCTATTGTAAAATAGGCATCATAGTCCTTGAAGTCTGCCGGGTTTATTTTCACTGCGCCAAAGGTATCCTCAAGACTTTTTATGAAATTCTCATCGCACTCCGTATAGCCTGTGACATCCTTGCTGTAGCGAGACTCTGACTGCCACTCCTCATCCCACATAAGAAAAACGCTGCAGTCCTTCCATGAATTGCTTTTTTCAACTACAGACAGCTTCTTGTATGAATTTGATGCGTTGCCCGCCATCTGTAAATATGTATCGTCACCGTTCTTATTCATATATAAGAGGTTTGATGCTGCAACCTCATAATACCTGCTGCTATAGTCCTGATCCTTGTATACAATATAGCCAAGCGGACTGCCAGTTCCTGCATAGTCAAGCTCTATGGTTATCGGAATATACACCTGACTGTCATAAACCATAGGCCCAAGCCTGTCATCATTTGTGATACAGCTTGCGACCTTTTCATACTCAGCCGGCTCGTTTGAAGGCGACATGAAATATGTGTAAACAACAATAATTGCAATGACAACGACCGGCACAATGACTATTACAGCTTTTATGGTTTTCCTTCGAACCCTGCGTCTGTGAATGCGCACTTTCCTGTCTGCATGTTCATCGCAATACCTGTATTTCACCAATCTGTATACAACGAAAAGCTCCAGCACAAGCAAAAGCACAGCAAAGGCCATCATACAGCCGGCCTGCCACATCACCTTGTGATTGACAAATTTCTTGTCTATAAACTTAAGCGGTATGAGTATTATCGTCCAAAAAAGCGTATTTCCCAACACATACCGTGCATATATTTTCTGCTTTTTATCACGGTAAGCGGAAAAAGTGAAACAATCACTGTCAGCATGAGCACAATTGCAAAAAAATACCCCCATATCTCTGACAGAGTTGAGCCGTACAGTGCCTTAAAATACTGCGCCGGACCAAGCTTTTTGATATTGCCCCAGCCTGAGTATTTTGAGATAAAGAGCACTACCGTGCCGATAAACCATGTCAGTATATAGATGCCCATGTAGCATGCCATATTTTTCCTTGCAAAGCTGCCATATCTCATAACGGAATATGACACAAGCACCCCTGCAAGCACAGGAAATCCGCCCACTCTGCCAATCAAAAGATTTACATACTCCATAACAGCAAAGGACAAAACAAACACACATATTACATTAATATAAGATAGATTCAATCTCTTCACGCTGCAATCCCATCTCCAATATAATAATCAAATTCCTGTGACAGCTGTACCCCCTCAGTGTGGCAGGCAACGGTTACAGACCATTAATAGCCAATAGGCTTTCAAAATTATCTGCACAAAATAAAATAGGAAGCCGTTCACCGACTTCCCTGTTAATGCAGGAGATGGGACTTGAACCCACACGATATTGCTACCACAGGCACCTGAAGCCTGCGCGTCTGCCAATTCCGCCACTCCTGCGAACAAGCATTATTCTACCAAAAAGTTTAGAAGAATGCAAGCATAAATTTAAAAAACTATACGAAATGTACGAAAAACTATAAATCTGTTACTACACCAGCTTTGATATATCTAAAACCAGTGCATCAACCTCCTCCTGTTTTGTGGCCCAGCTGGTACAAAATCGCACTACAGTGCCCTCTTTTTCTCTTCCCATCTCTTCAAAATAGTACTTCTCGGCAAGTGTCTTCTTCTGCTCATCCGATAAAATCACAAACTGCTGATTTGTAAAGCTCTCAACCCAAAACGGTACCTTCTTCTGTTCAAATGCCTCTTTAATCTGCATGGCAAGCTCATCGGCACGCTTTGTCTTTTCAAAATAATCACCATTCTCAAGCATAGTGGCAAACTGTAAGCCCATCAGCCAGCCCTTTGCAAGCACTGCACCGTTTTGCTTCATATAAGCCTTAAAACGATACTTGATATCCTCAGCATTTATAACCAGCGCTTCGCCAAAGAGCGCACCACACTTTGTGCCACCGATATAAAAAACATCCGAAAGCATGGCAAAATCACAAAGTGTAAGGTCATTTTTATCTGAGCCCAGTCCATAGCCCATTCTCGCACCATCAACAAACAGGTACATGCCGTATTTCTTGCAGACAGCACTTATATCGCAAAGCTCTCTTTTCGTGTAAAGAGTACCCTGCTCAGTCGGAAATGAAATATAAACCATCTTTGGCTCCGTCAGATACTCAGGCTTTGCATTGTCATAATACTCTGCGGCACACGCCTCAATCTGCGCAGCACTGATTTTACCATCCGTGTTGGGAAGCGCAAGAATCTTATGACCTGTATTCTCAATAGAAGCAGCCTCGTGGCAATTGATATGTCCCGTATCCGCTGCAATCACGCTCTGCACCGGTGAAAGCGCCGCCGCAACCACAACATAATTGGCCTGTGTCGCACCCGGAATAAATTTAATCATGGAATCATCTCTGCCAATAAGCCCCTTAATAATCTGCTCAGCCTTATCGCACCACTCATCCTCACCATATCCCGGATAGCTGGTTGTATTTGTATCCGCCAGTGCTTTCAAAATGCAATCAAATGCACCGCGGTTGTAATCGTTATTAAATCTAATCATAAAAATCTTACCTTTCCTGACTTATCATTCAATATAGGGCGCCTGCTCTACCACGACGACCGGAGCCTTGCGGAAGATGGGTTGCAAGACGTCCGGGGGACGTCTGCTCTGCAACGACCGTAGCGGAGCGGAGACCTTGGACCCATGGGGACAAGGTCCGCTTCCGCTTCTAAAATTAAAAAGGGCTAAGCCTAAGGCTTAACCCTTTTTAGTTTTATAATGCGGAAGATGGGACTTGAACCCACACGATTGCAATAATCACAAGATCCTTAGTCTTGCTCGTCTGCCAGTTCCGACACTTCCGCATATATTTTGTTTTCGCCGCTTGTCTCACGCGACTCGTATATAATATCAGATTGTTTTCAAAAATGCAAGCACTTTTTTCAAAAAAATCATATTTTTTTACAGGCTCTTTTCATAGCACAAAAACGGCTGCCCATACAGGCTGCATTCACCCACTGTATCAAATCCAAACACTGCATACGAGCGCAGAGCTTTCACATTGAGCTTGTTGACTAAAAAATGCACACTTTTGTATCCTCTCCTTGCGAGCTCTTCCATCCCAAATACCAGCATTTGTCTCGCAATTTTCTGATTCTGAAAATCCGGATGAACCGCAAGTCTTGAAAGCTCAGCCCGGGTGCCAGTTTATGGCTCCAGCAATCAAGCCTCTCCACCTGTGGATCATCATCAATTGAAATCGCTGCGATAATTCTGTCCTCTTTGCTTCCGGCATCAGCATTAATCTCCTGCCCATCAATCATTACAAACAAAGATTCTCTACCAAGATCAAACTCAATCTCCTTCATTCCAGGATAAGAATCGTCCCATGGACAAAACTCCCTGCCTAGCTGTATCTTATACAATTTTAAAATTTCTTCTTTATTTTCTTCTGTAGCTGCTACTATTTTTCTCATTCTGTTTCTCATTTCCTTTATTTTCCCATGTGCATCGTTCTCTTCTGTTACACGATTATCTTTATCATAGACTATCTTTGCAACATAGCTCATCGTTTCTTACTTCCGCAACTAAAAAGTCCATTACAATACACATAACATCTCTGTATATTGTAACGGACTTTTTTCAAACCCAAACTTGGTGCAAGCACCATTTCTGATAAAAACCTCGAAAGTTTTTGTTCTATGTGCATATATTACTTAATTTCATTCACAAAGTCAATATATTTTCTGCTAAATTTTCAAATACCATTTATGTTTTGGATTATTATTTTGCCCCTTAATATATTGTATTACCCCACTAATGAATCTATACGCTTCAGCAATAACCTGATTTTTTTAACTGTTTTGAGATTTATAGTGATTTCAGCTACTTTTTGCCAGGTCTTTGCCGGCTTTTCTCCAGCTTTTTGGCTGGGTTTGGGAGCTGTTTTGGGGATTTCTGCAGTTTCAGCTACTTTTTCTCCGGCTTTTTAGCTGAGTTTGGGTTGTTTCTTCTCCACCTCGTCGGTACGAAGTCTGAACTGCCTCTTTTAGCATTCTGGCCTGCGCATCTTCTGTGATTCGCTCATGTTTCTCGAGTCCAATAATTCGATCCAACAGGTAATACCAATATTGACTGGACATAATTCCTGAAGAGGAGGAGTGTTACCTCATTTCTTTGTAAAATGTTCTTCGACTGTTTTGTCTATGGCTTTCTGCTTCTTTCTGCAATCTGGCAAGCTTCTCCGACATCGTTTCTGCCTTGTCCATTGAAGTATCTGTGTCGCCATATTCCCGGTGACAAGAAAGATATATCTTATAAAATTCCCGAACCGGATGATGAAAACAGAGTTTAAAGCACGACCGTTTTACCTTTCAAAGTTTCGATTTTGGAGCTCATTTCCTTATTTCACCAGCATCTCATATGTAACCCCATACTTCTGCGCAATCTCGCTTGCATAGGATTTCCCTTCCGGAGGCGCCACTTCAATCTGATAGGAGCGTTCTGTCCCTTTCATGTGCACGATCATGGAAAACGCTTTCCCATCTGTGTGCTCTGCCTTCTGCTGCTCTTCATTCATTTCCTCCACATCAAATGCCAGCTTATGCATATGTGTATTATAAATGGTCCTCATTCCCTTATGTAAAATTGCCCTGACACTGTCCTTGGCAATATAGTATCCCTCTTCAAACGAAGTGGTAGAAAATGATTCATTCATCAAAAGCAGACTCCTGCTGTCAGCCTCCTCATAGATTGCCTTAAAACGCTTACATTCTTCCCCAAGCCTTCCTAAATCCAATGTCTTGTCCTCATCTGCCGGGAAATGGGTGTAAATACCTGTAACAGGGGAAAATGTAAATGCTTTTCCCGGAATATATATGCCACCCTGCGCCAACACAAACAACTGCCCAACAGCCTGTGTAATTGTCGTCTTTCCACCTCGTTGGCACCTGTTAAGATGTACACTCTCCTATTCCGGTCGAAATCCATATCATTCGGTACAATATTCCCGGACTCCTCTGTCTCAAAACAGCAAGCTTTAAATTGTAAATTCCACGTGCCTGCATCATATACGGATCAGATTCATTTTCTCCCTCTTTATATACAGAAGCTTTAGCAAAGGTAAAGCCCTGTTCCTGCAATTTTTGGATGTACTCCGCCCATTTGATATAGTAGAGCAGCTCCGGAATCAAGTCTGTCATGTCGGTAATGGTAATAGAAACATATTTGTTCAGTACTTCTCTGACTCTTTTCACCATATGGGAAATCATATGGTTGACGATTCGGTCTGTATAACGAGTCACATCCTTTGCCTGATCTCCCTCGGGAAGCTTCACAATGCCACCACGGCTTTCCGACCGCATAACAGCTGTATCCATCACCTTCTGCATAGGAGTGCTAATCACCGCGTCTGCATTCACATCAAACGGCTGAAATTTGAAATTCTTTTTCCATATGGTATCCTCATTGATCCGATCCTTTGACGCAATATGGTCATAAAAATTGCCCAGGATTCCGGACTTGGTAAAATATTTGCTGTTTACAGATATCAGACCGATTCCGTCCGCTTCAAAGCGGTCATTCAAGTTAATACCTACCGTAATGCTCTTAAGCTGTGAAGTGTCCATTTTCAGTTCTGAGATATCTTTTTTCAGTTCCGCAAATCCGTTGTCCGCATAGATTTTCTCCACATAAGCTTTTAAACCCAGAAAGCCTGCGGAATGAATGTCCGAAGCTGCCAGACATGTATGAAGCGCATCCACACACTTGATATAATCATTAAGCTCGTCCAGCCGATGCAAAAGATCCCAGATACAGGCACTCTCATCATATTCCCGGTTAAAGCTACCGTACTCCCTCAGAAAGCTGATGCGCTCGAGTATTTCCATAAGGTCATCACGCATTTTTTTCTGTTGAAGGATATCCTCGAAAATATCGCAGCGGTACTGTGTCACCGCCGGATCTGCATACAAACGCGCCATCACGTTTTGGATGTAGTTCTGCTCCCGCTCCTTTGCTGACAGCTTTTTGCAGATTTGATCCATCCCCAGATCATGCATAGTCATATCACTCAAGGTCCGGTATTGTGCATTTGTATCCGGGTATAATAAACTGTATTTTTTCTGACTCATAAGCTTGTCCTCTCCTTCTGATCTAATATGCAATTTTAAACGAAATCCGTATAATTTAGCTTCCCCCATTTTAACGCGGAAGATGGAGTGCAGAGGCGAGACCTTGAACCACGGGCGCCTGCCACGCAACAACCGAAGCCATGCGGAAGATGGGTTGCAAGACGTCCGGTGGACGTCTGTTCTGCAACGACCGAAGCGGAGCGGAGACCTTGGACCCATGGGGACAAGGTCCGCTTCCGCTTCTAAAATCAAAAAGGGCTAAGCCCTAAGGCTTAACCCTTTTTAATTTTATAATGCGGAAGATGGGACTTGAACCCACACGATTGCAATAATCACAAGATCCTTAGTCTTGCTCGTCTGCCAGTTCCGACACTTCCGCATATATTTGATTTTCTGTCGCTTGTCTCATGCGACTTTGATATAATATCAAATCAAACCAAATATGTCAACACTTAATTTCTATTTTTACATATATTTTCATTTATTATGCATTTAAGCTAGTCCAGCCCCGCCTTTATCCGGTCCTGTATATTGACCAGACACTGTAGGAGAACAGGATTGAACTGTCCGCACTCTCCATCCAGAATCATCTGCATTGCCTTTTCATGTGAAAACGCTCTCTTGTACACACGATTGCTTGTCAGGGCATCATATACATCAGCTACAGATACCACCTGTGCCGAGATTGGTATATCCAAAATGAATAGCATGGGCTTTTTTCTATATCTTCTTCGTGCATGTTACATCTTCTTTATCAGATATATTTCTCCTCAAAGCTTTCTATGCACATCGGCTTGTCAAAGAAATATCCTTGTATGTAATCTATTCCCATCTTTTTAATTATAGCATATTGTCTGTCAGTCTCAACTCCCTCCACGCAGACATGTACTCCTATTGTGTTGGCAAGCTCTGTAACCATCTTGACAAATGCATCAGAAAAATCATCCTCCCCAAGATGTTCAATGAAGCATTTATCTATTTTAATGATATCAAGAGGCATCTCCCTGATATGGTTGAGTGATGAATATCCTGTACCAAAATCATCAAGCGCAACCTTAACACCCAGCGCCTTTATCTCACTGAGTATCCGCTTCATGCGCACCATGTCATTGATTGCCAGACTCTCTGTCACCTCAAGACACAGATTTCCCGGTTCTATACCCACCTCGTCAATTATGCCTTTGATTTTCTTGACTATGTCATTCTGCAGCAGCTGCACCACAGACAGATTTACGTTGACCTTGTAGTCAGGATGTCCCATGTCATTCCAGTATCTGCAGTGCTTCGCCGCCTCTCTTAATACATGCTCCCCGATTGGGTTTATAAGCCAAGATACTCAGCAAGCGGTATAAAGTCAACCGGATTTATAAAGCCCATGGTTGCTGAATTCCATCTGACAAGAGCCTCTGCACCTGCACAGACATCCTCCCCCTTCACGTTTATAATCGGCTGAAAGTACACGGTGAACTCATCGCACTCATTCATTGTGGCTTTTCTCATGTGCTTTTCCAGGTCAAGGCGCTTTGTGCTTGTGCCATCAATACCCTCGTTGTAGAACTCTATACGGTTTTTTCCTTCTTTCTTAGCATTGAAAAGAGCTATATCAGCTCTTCTTATGACATCCTCCACAGTGCTTGCATCTGTCGGGAAAAATGCCACTCCGGCACTTATTGTACAGTAATAGTCCTCTCCCTTCAAGAACCACGGTCTGACAAATATCTGCTGTATATCATTAATGATACTCTCCAGCCTGTCAACAGAGCTGCCTGTCACTATGACGATAAACTCATCGCCACCCATCCTGTAGCAGTGGTTCTCAATTTCCTTCACCTGTGTCAGGCTGTGCGATATAGCTTTTAAAAGCACATCTCCGTACTGATGGCCAAGCCCGTCATTTATATGCTTGAAATCATCCAGATCTATATAAATCATCGCACCTCTGGTGTCGTTTTTCACTGAATCATCTATAAACTTAGCCAGATCCTGCTCACATCTCATCCTGTTATATAGCCCTGTCAGGAAATCATTATTGGCCTGGTTCTCAATGCGCTGCTGATAACGCTTCTTCTGTGTGATATCATACATTGTAACAAGCTGCACCTTGCGGCCATCCACCACGCTATGCCTGTGCGATGAATATCAAACCACTTGTCCTCCTCCGTCACGTAGACCTCTGTAAAGCTCCGGCTCTCTGCAGTATGGGAAAAATATATTTTTCCAGCTTGTTCTGTTCGATAATATTTGAAAGCAGCTGCTTACAGTAATTATTCATGTAAAGTATCTCTGACTTAGACATATCAGCCACGTATATACCGCAGCCGGAGTTTTCCAGTATCGCTTCGAGCGAAGCATAGGAGCCTGCAAGCGAGTTGGTTGTTATCTTTTTTGTGAGAATACTTTGAATGACGCGCTTCGTATCATTTAAAAACTTCACATCATATTTTTCCCAGCTTCTGTCATCCTTCTCATCAAAAAAGCACACATACATCTGAGTCCTGTTATCTATATTTACAGGCTGGAATATAGCTGCCCTCATAGCCTGCTTCTCCATGAAAAGGCGGAATTTCTCCGGCATCACAGAGTCTGATGATATAATGTAAGGCTTTCCGGTGAAAAAAGGCACCTCGGTAATTGATATTGTATCAAACGGCTTTCTGCCATAGCTTACAATCACATCCAAATGCATGCCGTCCACGTTTTTGCGGATGATAAAAGCACCGGTAAGCTTTATGGTAGTAACTGCACTCTCCAGTGCTTTTTGAGCCATATCAGTAAAGCTTCCATCCATCTCAAGCAGTTTTATAACAGAATTGATAGCCTCAAGCATATGAAACTGTTTCTTGATTTCCTCATCTGACTTCCTGATAAGCGAAAGTGCCTCATTCGCAGCATCCTCATCTCTCTTTGTGATCAAAAGCTGTCTGGTCATAGTTTCCAGGAACTCAATTGTTCTGTTAAGACGCGCTTCACTGGTAATAATTATGCCATCAGGAAGCAGGTTTCTCTCATCATTAGACATCTGCTCATCAATTACCGCAGCTATAATCCAATATATATCGTGGGTATTGTCCACTCTTACAATCAGACCATACAGCCTGATATAGTCCTTATCCAGAGGTTCATCTATGAGATTCTCAACCTGCAGTCCGACAGTCTCAAAAGAAGGTTTTCGTATTTTTCCTCACCAATAAAGGTAAGCATACTCTTCCATTTATCGTTACATTGACACACCTCTGTCATGACTCCATCCTTTTTGTCAGACACGACAAATATATTCCGTTGACCATGCAGAAATAATCCTGTATTTTTTGAAAAAGCTTGGAATCTGACATATTTTCCTCCTAAAAACTCACGCAAATCAATCCTCATATCTGATAACAAACAAATAAAAGTCTTTCTTATCGAGAATACATGTCTCCTGAAGCAGACGGTATTCGACACGCAGCCTGATTTGTTTCTTCACAAACCCAATCTCATTTGAATACATGACTATGATTCCGCCGGATACCAGATGCTCTGCGGCCTTGTCGAAAAACCTCTCGTAAAAAAGCTCCATCTCTGCCTTGGTCTGTCGGTTACGAACCGGCATATCCGTAATCAGCTCATCAAATTTGTAGTCATGTCTGAAATCAAAGAAATCCCTGTGTATAAAATTAATTCTTGTTTTGGCAAACGCAGCATTCTCTCTACCCATAGTGATTGCATCTCCATAGGTATCTGTAGCATATATCTCGCGTGCCGGGACTAAATGTGCGCGCTCTATAAGCAGTGTACCAACTCCGCAGAACGGATCCATGATCTGTGCCGTTTCCTTAAGATACGGCTTTGCAAGTGAAACAATAAGTGCCGCTTGTGACGGATGCATCGACGTAGGAAGCACATTCTTTCTGTACGCAAATCTATTATCCTGTATAGAACATAATCTCATGCAGACAAAAAAATTGTCATTTTTTGTCGGTATGAGCTTAATCACCACGTCGTAATCATTTGGTGAATTGATCATCCTGCCCGCAAAATGCATATCGATAGCTTTCGCAAGCCTGCTCTGGTACGCCGCATCTGCCGTGCTCTCAATACGATAGTAAAACGGACCACCCTCACGGTGCATGCGTCTTAATATATCATACATATCTGACTCTGCAAGAAGTCTGGCTGCTTCCTGTGCATCCTTTGGCAGAAGCGATGCTGCATGTATGGTAAAGTACATTTTTCTGAATGTGCGCACCTGCATGATAAGAGGTATATTGTCAGTCTTTACAAGCACTCCAAGCGGATGCAGCTTTGTATCCTTAACCGGTATCTGACGTCGTACCACCTCTCTGTGAAGGCGGTTTGTCATCAGAAGCAGCTCAGCCTTTACTCCCTCGAGCACAGGTGTATGGTGCTTTATCCCATTATATTTAATAAAGATTTTATTTATCCCGTTTAATTCTTCCTCAATATGCTTCCTATTTTCATCTGTGACCGTCATATGCTCAAGCTCTTTTGCACGCTCCACAAGCTGTGGCAAGAGCTCTTTGCAGTCCAGCTGTGACAACGCCGCCAGATATGAGCCCTTTACAAAGCGCATCTGTTCAGCCTCGTATGCTTTAAAAACCTCATCAGAAAGCTGTGACATATGAAGATCTCCTATCAGAAGTGCTGCGTTCTTTCTGGTTTTTGCATCGTCTGCTCCCATAAACGACACAAGCAGCTCATCTTCTCCTGCAAGCAGTTTTAGAGCCTCTGCTAATGCATTTTCATCTTTAATCTCCTGTCTGAGGCTGCTCAGATTCTGACGTACGTTCTCTTTTTTTAACAGATTTCCGATAATTTCCTTCATTTTTTAAATCATCCTTTAATTTATTGTATATTGTCAGGTTTGGCTTGTCTCTTCCTTTGGCACACCATTTTCTTCGATATATGTATCCAGATCCTTGTGAAACTGCTCCCACGCATCCTCATGCTCCACGAAGTATAGCGGACACTTCTTGCCTGTCACATCGTAGTGCCTTATTACATCATCAGCACTCAGATCATACCGCCCCATAAGCCATGTGGTGAGCTCTATGAGCGACTGGTATGTGCTGTCGTTGAACTTTCCTGTCTCATCCTCTATACAGCACTCTATCGATATTGTGTCACTGTTTCTGTTATTAGATGCATACGATATCTCATTGCAAGGTATGCACTGCACTATCTCACCCTCTAATCCTATAACAAAGAGTGAGCTTGCTTTGGTCTTTTTGGTCTCTGCCAGGCCATTGAAATAGTCTCTGTTTTGTCTGGCTGACGTACCCGGATTTGCTGTATAATGGACAACTATGCCGTTTACCTTCTCTAGTGCCTTCTGTGGTCTGGAATACGGATTGGGTGTCAGCAGCTGTACATCAAGCTTTGGCTGTATAGGATTGTAAAGAGTACTGGTCACCTCTGCCTTTACCTCTTCCTGCTTTGCCTTTTTGCCCCTTAAAGCTCCCACTATGATTATCGTTGCAATTATAAGTATTATCACGCCTATAACAATGCCATTGCCAATAAGCTGCTTTCTTCTAACCTGGGCGCGGTGTCTCTTTCTATATTCTTCGCGCTTTCTCTGTCTTATCTTTTCATACTCGTCCATTTAATTATCCCCCGGTTATCTCTTTTGTTTGCTTTTATATATCTATTCCAAGCTTTTATAAACATTTGCATACATATAAGAGTATATTAGCACAAATCGTCTTATTATGCCACATAAAACAATACAAAAGCACCAGATATTACGACGTAAACATAATACCCGGTGCTTTATTATAAATGTATATTCTTATTATTAATCACACTTAATCTCGTGAACCCATCCATCCGGTCCATCAATATGGCCCATCTGAATGCCTGTAAGTGTGTCACGAAGCTTCTTTGTGACAGGTCCCATCTCATCCATACCGCTTGGGAAGCAGATTTCCTTGCCGTGGTCTACAATCTTTCCTACCGGTGAGATTACTGCTGCTGTTCCGCAAAGTCCACACTCAGCAAAATCCTTTACCTCATCAAAGAGCACCTCTCTGTGCTCAACCTTGAGTCCTAAGTACTTCTCTGCAACTACCATCAGTGAACGGCGTGTGATTGATGGCAGGATGCTGTCTGATTTAGGTGTAACAAATGTGCCATCCTTTGTGATAAAGATAAAGTTTGCACCACCTGTCTCCTCTACCTTTGTACGTGTTGCAGGATCGAGGTACATATTCTCTGCAAAGCCCTGTGCGTGTGCATCTACAATGGCATGAAGACTCATTGCATAGTTGAGTCCTGCCTTGATATGTCCTGTTCCGTGAGGTGCTGCTCTATCAAAGTCTGATACACGGATTGTGATTGGCTTTGCGCCACCCTTGAAGTATGGTCCTACAGGTGTTACAAGGATTCTGAACTGATACTCATCAGCCGGCTTAACACCGATTACTGCATTTGTTCCCATAATGTATGGTCTGATATAGAGTGTAGCACCTGAGCCGTATGGTGGAACCCATGCAGCATTTGCCTTTACTACTTCCTCAACTGCCTTTACAAATCTATCCTCCGGGAATACTGGCATCTCAAGTCTCTCACATGAATCTTTAAGACGCTGTGCGTTTAAGTCAGGTCTGAAGCAGACAATTCTGCCATCCTCTGTTGTGTATGCCTTAAGTCCCTCGAAGCATGTCTGTGCATACTGGAATACTCCCGCACACTCATTAAGTGTCACTGTATGATCCTTTGTGAGCTGTCCATCGTCCCACTTTCCATCTTTATAATTAGAAACATAGCTGTAATCTGTTTCCTGGTAGCCAAAACTAAGGTTTGACCAATCGATATCCTTCTTTTCCATCTTTATATCCTCCGTTTCTTTACGGATCCGATATAACCTAGCGTTATCATATATCGGGTCTACTATCATTTATGCTCATTCTAGTACAATAGGAAAAAAATGTCTAGTACTATTTTTTTATAATAACCATAACTTAAGTTTCTATATAGCTTTTTTTACTATTATAAGATAAGGCCTGACTTTTTCTTACTTTTTTCAATAGCTGTATTACCCCTTCCAAACGGACGCCCAAGCAGCAGTCCGATCACAAGCGATATTGCTATATTTCCGGTGTTTATATCCAGTGCTGTTTAAGCTCCCCAATAAAATACAATGAGCCAAATGCAACATTTTTCGTATCTCTTTTCAGGTGCTTTCTTATCTCATCAACTCCTGAAAGCTCTGTTGCCTCAACTCCCTCTTTTCTGATA
>ENA-OQCE01000877-OQCE01000877.1-human-gut-metagenome-genome-assembly--contig:-NODE-877-length-13919-cov-1.574681_pt1 | contig 13919 bp, 18 predicted proteins | sample MGYA00242495_ERZ504572 | MGnify/ENA primary metagenome ERZ504572 (study PRJEB26092, sample SAMD00036228) | human gut metagenome | host: Homo sapiens | study: EMG produced TPA metagenomics assembly of...
CCCGGAAGGCAAATCCATGGCTCACAGCAGCTGAGGACTTCGCTGTAGGAAACGTAGTTAAAGGTAAAGTTGCACGTATGACAGACTTCGGCGCATTCGTAGAGCTTGCACCTGGAGTAGATGCACTCCTTCACGTATCCCAGATTTCCAGAGAGCACGTTGCCAAACCTGCAGACGTACTGTCAATCGGACAGGAGATCGAAGCAAAGGTTGTTGACTTCAACGGCGAAGACAAGAAGATCAGCCTGAGCATGAAAGCTCTTGAGGCACCGGCTGAGGAAGCTACAGAAGAATAATTTATCATAATCATGATGTTCAGACACCGTCCCTGTATAAGGTTATATAGGGACGGTGTTTTTGCAGTTATGTTTTGCAGTTATTTGCAATAAAGGGAGATGAAAGAGAAATATGACAGACCACGGTTTATTTGATATCCACTGCCACCTGATTCCGGGAGTGGACGACGGAGCACAGGACCTGGAGGAAACCCGCAGACTGCTCCGCATGGAATATGAACAGGGAGTTAGAAACATTATCGCAACCCCTCATTACAGAGATCAGATGTTTGATACACCCATCCACACCATCCGCAGCCAGTTCGCTCTGGTGGAGAAATGCGTACAGGAATTCAATCAGGAGCTTGCTAAGGAAGACAGAATGAGAATATACCTGGGCTGTGAATTCCATGCAAACATGCAGATGAGCAGAATGCTGGATGAGGGAAGAGTCAGTACAATGGCAGATTCCGGCTATGTTCTGGTAGAATTCTCAGGAAATGCAGAATACAGCTACATAGAAGACCGCCTCCGCAGCCTTATCATCGTAGGCTACCGCCCCATCATCGCACATGTAGAACGCTGCGACAACATCTGGGGTGACCTGGAACTGATCAGGGACCTGGCACAGATGGGCGCCTATATGCAGGTAAATGCAGACAGCATTCTGGGAAAAAGCGGATTTTATACAAAAAGATTCTGCAGAAAGCTGATGAAAGAAGATCTCCTTCACTTCGTAGGTTCTGACTGTCACGACAGTCAATACAGGATCTGCCGCACAGGAGAAGCATACAGAAAAGTCGCTAGCAAAATGGGACAGGAATATGCTGATAAAATTTTTATTGAAAATCCTTCCACAATTGTAAAAAATGGGGAAAACAGAAGAAAATTTGTCAAATGTACTTGAAGAATGTCAGAAATCATATTACAATTTATAAAGTACGGACCGGCCTGTAACTCCGGTTTGATCATATAAGGAAGGAGAATCAAGAATTTGATAAAAGAGGCAAAGAATATCCAGGAAAAGCCTGCAAAGCCTGTGGTCACTGAGACGATCATACAGCAGGAAGACACCATAGACCTTCTGGAACTTTTCTGGGTGCTGGTTAACCGTTGGAAAATTATCCTGCTTACTATGCTGATCACAGCAATGCTTGCAGGTGTCTATTATCTGGTGGGAGTGAAACCATCTTATCAGGCAGACGCATCCATTTTTATCACAAACAATGAATCCGTGATCACAGTTTCTGACCTGCAGCTGAGTTCAGAGCTTACAGAGGACTATGCGAAGATCATCAAGAGCCGTAATGTTCTCAAACAAGTCATCAAAGAACTGGATCTGAATCTGGATTACAGAGAACTCAGTAAACTGGTCAGTGTAACGAATCCGGACAATTCCCATATTATTACCATCACAGTTACCTGCGGTGACGTGGAACTGTGCAGAGATATTGCAAACAGTCTGATGAATATCGGACTGGACCGTATTTACCAGGTGGTAGGAAGCAGCGAACCTACAGTTATCGATTACTCAGAGGCAGAGGCAGTGGATGAGATCACTCCTGCACTGACAAAATATCTGGCGATTGGACTTCTGCTGGGACTTATCGCAGCCTGTGGACTGATCTGCGTACGTTACATGACAGACACCACATTAAAGACAGAGGATGACTTGAAGAGATATCTGGATATCCCAGTGCTCAGTGTGGTTCCTTATTACGAAGAAAAGAAAGAGTAGAAGATGGACAGAGAAGATAACAATATTGAATCCCTGTTTCAGGATCTTGTGAAAGAATCCGGATATACGGGAAGACAGACAGAGGTAATACATCCACATGTATCAGATGTATCTTTCCACGTAAATGAGGCCATCAATGTTCTGCGTGGAAACATCCAGTTAAGTGGAAGCAATATTAAAACAATAGCTGTAACAAGTTCCGTTGCTAATGAGGGTAAATCATCAATAGCTTTCCGCCTGGCAAAGAGCATGGCAGGGCTTGAGAAGAGGATCCTCTTTATAGACTGTGATATCCGTAATTCTACCATACAGAACAGATATGATATTGTAGGTGAGAAGAAGGGATTAAGCGAATACCTGTGCGGAAATATCAGCAAAGAGAAGATCATCTACCGCACAGATGACAAATACCTTGACATGATCTTTACAGGTGCAGTGGCACCAAACCCAAGTGAGCTGGTATCAGGTCCGCTATTTGCAGAGCTGATGGAATTCGTGCGAAGCGTTTATGATTATGTGATCGTAGACACTCCGCCGCTGAATCTGGTTATCGACGGGCTGTTGATCGCCAAGCAGTGCGACGGAACTGTCCTTGTTGTGGAGAGCGGAAAGACAGACAGGGCACAGGCTGATAAGGCGAAGCAGCAGATACAGTATGCAGGTATCCGTCTCCTCGGCGCAGTGCTGAACAAAGCGCCGGTTTATGAGAAACATTATGGCTATGGATATGGCTACGGTTATGGTTACGGCTATGGCTACGGATACGGCTATGGAAAGAGCGCTAAGAAGAATGAGAAAGAAAAGAAGAAATAACCCTGTAAATAAGAAACAGATCATCATCAGTCTGGTGATCTGCCTGGCTGTAGCTTTGTTTGCAGCAGTTTTTATCCATATGGAACAGACAAAGCAGAAATCTATGCAGATCACTGCAGGGAACACCCACAATGTGGGCAACAGTTATAGAAATATTGTTTACAAAGGTCAGGAATATCAGTATAATAACCGTATCACAAATATTCTCTATGCCGGTGTGGACTCCACAGGCAAGCTGGAAGCTTCCTCCCAGTATGGAAATAAAGCCAGGGCAGACAGCATTGCTCTGGTGGTGATGGATGAGAAGAACCGCAGGATGACCATTCTCTCCATTAACCGTGATACCATGACTGATATCCGCAGATATACAATGAACGGCAATGACAAGGGACTCTATACCACGCACATCGGATATGCCTACAGCTATGGCGATGGGGGAAAGGTAAGCTGTGAGAGTCTCTGCGAGGCAGTATCACTTCTCCTTGGAGATATCCCTGTGAAGCGCTATGTAGTGACAAACCAGGATTCCATGCCCTATATCAATGAGCTGGCAGGCGGAATCACGCTTACAGTGCCAAACAACGATCTTCAGGAGAAATATCCGGAGATGGCAGAGGGTGCACAGGTTACCCTGGATGACAGCAACATAAAGGATTTCCTTCAGTACAGGAATACAGAGGAGTCCTTCAGCAATGAGGGCCGTATGCAGAGACAGAAAGCCTATCTCACAGCTTATGTTGAGAAGATGCAGTCCATGGATGAGAATGACCTTGAGAAAGCATGGGATTCCCTCGATGTGATGGACGATTATATCCAGACAAGTGTGACACGCAACCAGTATCTGGGACTTGTGAAGACTCTTAAGAAAGCAGAGTTCACAGAGGACAGTATCGAAGCAGCTTCCGGGAACAGACCAGGAGGGAGACCTTCATGATGAGTTCCATGTGGATGAAGATGCACTCCGGGAACTGATCATCCGTTTATTTTATGAAAAAGTATGACAGGCTGCTGTTTTTCAACCGCCTTGTTATAAAGTAACCGTAAATTAATAAGAATAGAGCCAGAAGAAGACAGAAAGGAAGGCATTCTTATGAAAAGAAAATATTTCAGTATTTTACTTGCAGCAATGACAATTGCAGCATCTGCCAATGTATATGCAGCCCCAAGTATCGGACAGATCATTCCGGAAGCTCCAAAGGTAGTTGAGGGAAATCTGTCAAACAAACAGGAACTGATCGTAAAAGATGTTGATACAGGTGCCTACAAGGATAAAAAAGTTGCAGAGGTAGTAACAAAAGTAAATGATGATAATACCAAGGTAAACATGAATGAGATTCTGAAAGACCTTAAGGTAGACACAACAGAAACAATTAAAACAAACACAGAGAAGAAGGTAAATCCGTCCCTGTATGAGTCTCTGACACCTTTCGTAGATCTGGTTATTAAGGAAGATGATAAGATCACATACGAAACAGATGGCGCTATCAAAACAACCCTTACCATCGAAGCTGCCAAGGATGTAAAGAAGAAAGATGTACTTCTGATGCAGATCGATCCGACAACAGGAAAGGTTGCCTTTGTTGCAATTGAGAAGCTGGACAAAGCCACAGGCGAAGTTACAGCCACCTTCGATTCACTTGGACCTGTAATGCTGATCGAGAAGGTTCCTGTTGTAACTAAGAAGGTTTCTCCTGAGAAATATGCAGACAAAAAGGTAGCTGATGCGGCAGAGAAGCTGAAAGATCAGAAAGCAGGCTTTACTCTGACAGATTTTATCGATGATCTGACAGATACAGAGAACAAAGAGGTCACACTGGACAACGGACAGACCATCAACCTGGATGACTATGTCAGCGCAAGCAGTCTTATAGATATGGCAATCAAGATGTCAGATGATTACTCCTATGACATGTCCGGCTCTCTTGATGCACAGGTAAACTGTGACATTGATAGTGTTGACTGGAAGAGCCTTGTAACTGCTAATGATGCAGACTTTGATGTTGATACAGCAGAGGCGACCTGAGCCTTCTTACAGAGATAGAGCCATTCACAATCCCTGACAGCATTGTTGTACAGGCAGATGCTTCTACAGGAGAGCTTAACTATCTTGCAGAGCCTGAACTGAGCTTCGCATATCCGGAAAAAGAAGAAGAGGAAGCTGAGGCAGCAGACGACGCAGATGAGACTGCTGACACAGATGAAACTGCTGACGCAGAGGATGATCTGATGAGTTGGATCGTTGAGGACGAGGTAGGCTCTGACCAGCCAAATCTTGTGATCAAAGGCGAATTCAAAGGCATGGGACCGCTTGCAATCTTTACAAAAGATGCAAAATAATCTGATAAGAGAGGAACAGTTCAATGTCACGAAAATCTCACAGACGCAGACATAAAAAAAATAAATTCATGTCCTCAGTGCTCTACTATGTACTGGTTATTGCTCTGGTGGCAGGCCTTCTGTTTGTTGTAAAGGTAAACCGCCAGGAACGTGCAGAACGCACAGAATACAAAGAAAAGCTGGCCGGCAAAGAGACTGTGGAAGACATCGGTGTACTGGACGACATGATGGTACGACCTACAGCAGAACCTACGGAAACACCAACTGATACAGCAGCAGATAAATGATAAAAAGTACCAAAAATTATTGCATCTTTTTGGCAATAAAGCTATAATAACGTGTAGATAAGACAAAAGGTCTATAGTCTTTGAATCGTGCTTTGCCGCGTTTAAGGATATTGATTTACATATCTTGAAGAGAATCTGCCTTGAAATACAGGCAGAATGGCGAAGCATACCCAAAATACGGAGGTAATATATCCAATGTGGTATGTGATGCAGGTGCGAACAGGCACAGAAGAGAACATCCGCTGTCAATGTCAGCGCTGATAAGCAGCGATATACTGAAACGCTGCTTTATTCCCTATTATCAACAGAAGAAACGATTTCAAGGCAAATGGCATATCCAGGAAAGAATCCTCTTTCCCGGGTATGTCTTTTTAATTGCCGAAAATCTGGAACAGCTGGCTGAAAACCTGAGAAAAGTCACAGGAATGACCAGACTTCTGGGAACAGGAGATGAGATCATCCCCCTATCTCAGGAAGAAGTAGAGCTGCTTCTGAAGCTGGGAAAAGAAGAACAGCTGGTAGCCATGTCCACAGGGATCATAGAGAATGATCAGTCAGGATACTCACAGGACCATTGCAGGGCATGGAAGGTTATATCAGAAAAATCAACAGACACAAAAGAAAAGCCTGGGTTTCCATAGAAATGTTTGGAAGGAGCGTGGATATGGAGGTTGGGTTGGAAATAATAAAAAAAAGTATGAGAAAAAGAAGGAGAAACTAAGGAAGGCGTATGTATAGAAAAAAATCAAGAGGATGGTATAAACACAAGGACTTTATATTTTTAGATCTTGTGTGTTTACTTCTGTCTTTAATACTGGCATATCTGGTTCGAAATGGTTCTGTCCGGAACTTATTTGAACTGGGAATATATCATAATATGATATTCTTTGTAATACTGGCAGATTTATTTCTGATCATTATTTTTGAATCTTATAAAGGCGTTCTGAGGAGAGGTTATTATCAGGAATTACGTTTTGTTATCCAGCAGATGATCCTGATAGAACTGGCAAGTGGTCTGTATCTGTTCACTGTCAGTAATGGACACAGCTTCTCAAGGACAGTCCTGTATCTTATGGGAGTCTTTTATATACTCCTGTCCTATGGCACAAGAATAATATGGAAAAAACACCTGATCCATAAAATGGCAGAAGGTGGAGAACATTCACTCTATATTGTAACAAATTACGATCTTGCGCCAAAAGTAATCCAGAATGTAAAAAATCACAATTATAATCGATACAACATCAATGGTCTCATAATCGTTGATAAAAATATAGCAGGCAGGGAAATTGAAGGAATTCCGGTTGTGGCAGATTTAAAGAATGCTGCATCCTATATTTGTCGGCAATGGGTAGATGAAGTTTTTGTAAATGTAGATACGTCTTATCATATCCCCATGAACTGATCAATGAATTGCTGGAAATGGGAATGGCAGTTCATGTGAACCTGGCAAAAGTCAGAAGCACCCCCGGACAGAAACAATTTGTAGAGACAATAGGTGGATATACAGTTCTGACGACCACTATGAATTATGCTACGGACAGACAGGCACTTGCTAAGAGAGTACTGGATATCCTGGGTGGACTGGCAGGCTGTCTCCTGACAGGGATTATTTTTATCTTTGTGGCACCGGCCATTTATATCAGCTCTCCGGGTCCGATCTTCTTCTCACAGATACGGATCGGTCAGAATGGAAAACCATTTAAAATGTACAAATTCCGAAGCATGTATATGGACGCAGAAGAACGCAGGCAGAACTTATGGCACAGAATAAAATGAGTGATGGCCGTATGTTTAAGATTGATTTCGACCCCCGTGTAATAGGAAATAAAATCCTGCCCGATGGAACCAGAAAAACCGGGATAGGAGAATTTATCAGAAAAACATCACTGGATGAATTCCCACAGTTCTGGAATGTGCTGAATGGGACCATGAGCCTTGTGGGTACCAGACCTATATTACAAGATGAATTGCAAAAATATGAACTGCATCACAGAGCCAGAATTGCCATCAAACCGGGGATTACAGGTATGTGGCAGGTAAGTGGAAGAAGTGACATCACAGACTTCGAAGAAGTAGTGAGACTGGATACAGAATATATAGCAATGCTTTTGGCAAATAATTTTCCACAGCCTTTTCCTGATGCGCACAGGAATGAAGAACCAGAAAATGGTGGCGGAAACAATGACGCAGATCTGCCGCCGGAGCGGGAAGAAGCTCCCTCCGAATATGAAAATGACGGGAATACGGCAACGATTGGGTATGGTGAGCTGAAAACGCTTGGAGCTGAAAGCCGCTATGAAGAGATCAAGATGCTGAATGGTATGAAGGATAACGTCCTTTCTGTTGGTTTTGTGCTGTTAATTCCATAAGGAATTGCCTTGGCAGTGTGTCGTTTGGATGCACTAAGCTGATCCTTACCATCCTTTCCGCTTTGGCACAGGATGAAAGCAGATCCATCTCGGATAACATCCGCTGGTCCATCCAGAAGAAATTCCAGCGGGGTGAGGCAATGGTGGACTTAAGCCGGATGCTGGGATATGACAAGGGAGAGAACGGGGAATGGGTCATCAACCGAAGCAGGCAGAGATTGTTCGATACATTTTTGAACGCTATGTGTGCGGTGTATCCGCAACTGCCATCGCCAAGGAACTCAATGCGATGGGGAAGAAAACAGTGCGGGGCAGCATCTGGAGGCAGACGCAGTGCTGTTTATCCTCCGAAATGAAAAGTATGTGGGTGACTGCGAAAGCCAGAAAACTGTCACAAAAAACTTCCTGACCCATGAAGTCAGTATCAACGAAGGAGATGCACCAAAGTATTATGTGACAGACCATCATGTAGCAATCATTGACCGGCATACCTGGAATCAGGCACAGATGATGCTTTTGGGAGGAGAAGAAGCCAGGGATAAAAAAGAAAAGAAGCGCCGGGCAAACAATGCTCCCCGTTTACAAACCTGACCTATGGGGTGGACGGCTGCAATGAGCCGATGTTCAGAATCGGCTATAACACACCGCTTTACACCTACACGGATGAGCGTTCCGCAAAGGCAGAACCGTAGCCGAGAGAATAAATGGAAAGCACTTTGTGGAAACTATGTCGGTGGAGTTCTTGGAGTTCCTCACGGACTGTTATCGGGTGGTGTATTACTGATAAAGATGTTTGATAAATTGTGAATTTACAGACAGTTCAGAATATAAACTTGCAATTCGCTTGCTATTTTTGCGTCGTTGTGGTAAATTATAAACATAATAGGTGTATTATACTCTTCGCCGAGTAAAGCACCGAACAGCTTGGCTGTTTATGCGAGACAGACGAGCTGGAAAGGAGAGTGCAAATATGGGACTCTATTTAAATCCAGGGAATGAAACATTTGCAGAACTTGTTCAAGCAGATATTTATGTCGATAAAACAGGTTTGATTGCATATATGAATGGCTGTATTGGAAAAGCAAAACATTTGATTGCGTCCAGCAGACCGAGAAGATTCGGGAAAACATTGGCTGCTCAAATGCTAACTTCATATTACAGTAAAGGTTGCGATTCCAGTGAAGTCTTTAGCAATCTTGAAATTGCAAAAGATAAATCGTTTGAACTGCATCTCAATAAGTATGATGTAATTAGTCTTGATATTCAGTGGATGCGTGGCGTTGCAATCGGAAAAATTCAAGAGGGAGAAAACAACGACTGTATTAGGATATATACAGAGCGAGATATTGAAAGAACTTCGACAGGAATATCCTCAATATGTGAATGAAAAAGAAAATTCCGTTGCGGCAACACTTGCGAATATCAACCAAGAAACTAAGAAAAAGTTCATAATCATCATTGATGAGTGGGATTGTGTATTTAGAGAAGATAAGGAAAATCTTGCTTTGCAGTCTGAGTATATTAATTTTCTAAGAAGTCTTTTCAAGGGAGGCCCTGCTGATCGATTCGTAAAACTAGCATATATCACAGGTATTCTGCCAATCAAGAAATATGGTACACAGTCTGCTTTAAATAATTTTAGAGAACTTACCATGACCTCACCGGGAGGAATAGCAAAGTATATTGGATTCACGGAAGCAGAAGTTAAAGTGCTTTGCAAAGAGCATGATATGCCGTTTACAGAAATGAAGAAATGGTATGATGGCTATTATTTGAACCGGTTGGGTTCAGTGTATACAGTCCGAATTCTGTAATGGAAGCAATCAATAACGAAGAATTTCAAAATTATTGGTCACAAACTGAAACATATGAATCACTCAAAGTTTATATCGAAATGGACTTTGACGGCCTAAAGCAGAGAATTGTGGAAATGCTGGGCGGAGCAAGAATCAAAATAGAAGTAGGTTCTTTCCAAAATGATATGACCACATTCCACTGTGCAGATGATGTTTTGACCTTACTGATTCATCTGGGATACCTTGCCTATGACAGCAAAACTGAAAAAGCATTTATTCCGAATGAAGAAGTCCGCAGTGCATTCGTTCTTGCAATCAGAAATAGAGGTTGGGATGAAGTTTACAAGGCAATCGAAAATTCAGAAAAACTTCTAAAAGCGACCCTTGCAATGAATGAAACAGCAGTAGCAAAAATGCTACAGGATGTTCATATGCAAAACAGCTCCAGCCTTGTGTATAACAATGAGGTATCGCTGGCAAGTATTATTCAGCTTGCGTATTACACAGCAGCAAAGGAGTACACAATCATAAGAGACTGCCTGCCGGTGAAGGATTTGCTGATATGGTTTTCATTCCCAAACGAACCTCAAAGAAGCCGGCATTGGTTGTAGAACTGAAATGGGATAAGAGTGCTGAAGGTGCTATTTCCCAGATTAAAGATAAAAAATATGTTACTGCACTGGAAGAATACAAAGGAAATATCCTACTTGTAGGAATCAACTACGATAGGAAAACTAAGGAACATCAGTGCAAGATTGAAAAATACGAAATGTAAATAGTACAAAAATATCTTAGCCCACCATGTGAGCATCCAACTTCGTAATGATTTTACGGAGAAGGAAACTTACATGGTGGGCTATTTTTATACTGCCCGCTATACCACAGACAGCACCCAAGAAAAATCAAGGGTGCCGCTGTGTCGCTTATGCGGGCAGTTTTCTGTTATGTAGTTTGAACTTTTGTAGTTATGCTGTGTTCAGACGGTGCGCCTGAGAATTCAAATTCCTAATCCATATAAAATCGCCTTTAACTCTTTTACAGTCCTTGTGAGAATTTCCTCTTCGGTAGCATTGCAGTCCAGCAGCAGACGGTGGAGTTCGGAGTCTGCCGTGGATACAGAGTGATGAAGCTGTCTACCAAGAGATCATCTGTGGATACCTTGGTCTTGCCATAGGATATCACCGCCGTTTCTTTTATTGTACCATAAAACGGCAATAACAGCCAGAAATATTTGGCTAAATATCAATATGCCAGCACACTAGCAAATTGAGGAAAAGGCTGCAACTACAAACATTTTTCCGAAAATACTCTAAATCAAAACAATTTTTTTAGTACTGTATTTGTTAGTATGGAAAAACTTGGGAATATCTGGTATAATGAATAGCAGATAATTAGCAGTTATCCATTACTTCCTATGGAGATGAATACAAATGAACATCCAGCAATATATACACAGCCTTACAGACGAGGAGTTTGAACAGCTTTGCACGGAATACCTGACCTTGCATTATAAAAACAAAAATATTACCATACACGGTACGCGTTTGAAAAAAGATGGTGGAAAAGACATTGTAGGAACTGCACAGGATGTCCCCTATGAAATATGGCTGAATGCAAGAGGCACAATCGTGCCCTTGGTCTTGAGAAAATATCTAAAAATGTTATTTTGGTTATTTCAAAAGGAATTAATGAGCTGATTTATTTCTCTACAAGTGATATTACCAGAAATGCGGTTAAACATGTTTCCATAGTTGCTGCCAAGCATAATTTTTCTGTCACTTTCATATATGGGAACCGTCTGTATCAGGAATTATCAATTCTTCCACGTTTTCAATATGGTTTTGAAAAATCAAATGAAATAATAAAAATGATTTAAGAATATCTCGTTTTTTTAGTGTATTTGAAGATACGGAAAAATATACAGAAGAATCGGAACTCGTATTGCAACGAGATAATATTTTTTACATTGATATTTATCTGACTAATTTGTATAGTGCAACTGTTTCAGATGTAACCTGCACATTACCGAAAATGGCAGATATTATATTTCATGTTCCTGAAATCCACAATTGTTTAATATGCTGCAGGGAAGTAACCGTGTTATACAAATACGCGCTGAAGTATTAAGCTCTTACACCGTGAAGCATATACCCGCACTTACTTTAAAATATAAGTGCAATGGTCATACATATTCCAAAAAAGTTCCCGGAGGATTTATAGATCCAACAAAACTCATCTACTATCCATTGGTAGGAGAGAATGTACAGAATTTCTTAAGCAGTAAAATTCTTCCGCTTCTGAAGGGCAACGGATTCAGCCAATTTATATGCTTAATATAACTGGGAAATCAGGAACAGGAAAAACACGGCTATTGTCTGAAATAATAAATTCTGCTAAAAGTTATAATTTTCAGACGTTATATTGCGATGCAAAAAAACAAAACGGATTTGAAATTTTAAGAGAATTTTTATGTGCTTGTCTGGGGTTACCTTATGGCACTGGAAATATCAGCTGCACATTAGATGATTTTTCTAAAATAATCAAGCAATATTATGGGAACTCAAAAGTAAGTGAGGCAGTTTTTTCTTTTGTATTTCATAAGAAATTAGATCCTGATATCTTATATTATCTGAAAGAGGCACTTCTTTTCTTCTCTTGTAATATAGTAGGCGGAGTTTCTTTAATTTGGACAATAGACAATTTACAATGTCTGGATAAAGAAACTCTGGATATCATATATTTCCTGATTGCACATTTACAGGAATGTTTTCCTGAAGTGATTTTTTCTTTAGGCACAAATACAGAAATTGTGCCTCTTGACTCTCAGGGATTTGTAAATGAATTTTTGGCTAAAATAAACGAATACGAAGACGTGGCTTCGTATGTGTATACTTGCGGTGAAATGCAGAACAATGATGCGAAAACATTGTATTATCATGCTATTCCCAATTTGCAAGGGTTTGATTATTTTACGCGCCTGCTATTAAACAAAAGCGGAAAACGACCATTTGATATTATTATGCTGATTCACTGGTTTTATGACCAGAATTTAATTAATATATCAACACATAATATGGTGATTCCTTCAAAAAAAGAAGAAATTGAAAACTTTATAAATAAAGTACCTGTAAAAAGCAAGGAAATTATCGATCAACGCTTCCAACTGCAAATGCATTAAAAAATTCTCTTTTGATACCACATTGGGATATTTCGATGCATTTAAAGTTGTTGTGAAGTCAATATTGTATTTTGGAGGAGAAACACCTGTTGATTTTTTGGCTAGTTTAAATATAGACGGTGATATGTTATTTGAATTAAGTCAATCTTTATTTTTTAAGTACATGGATAAATACCCTAAAATTGTATTTTACCATGACAATATTTACAGATATTTTGAAGGGTACCAATTTTATCAGAATGACCGCTCGCTTTCTCTGAAAATTATTAAGTGGCTAAATGAAAATGCCTGGTACAAATCCAACCTTAGGACAACAGCAATTTTTGACTGTTATATACGCGCTTCCGAATATGAAGAAGCTGTCAGGTTTGGAATATCTTCTATCTCAAGCGAATGTGACAAAAGAAATTTTCAGGCAGTCATACATATTGGCACAGAGCTATTAAAAGATGTTCCGAAAACTCAGGATGCTTCCGAAGAATCAGTGCCTAACCCCTTTGCAGAATTTATGGATGCAGGAGCAAAATTTCATGTCTACTATGCAGTGGCAGACGCATACAGAATTTATCAGGATTTGTCTCAAAGCGTATATTATTATAAGAAAGCCTATAAAATATTGCAGCAATACAGTATTTCGGAATTTACGTCCATTGATACCTGCCGTTTCTTTCACAGGTACTCAAATGCCTGTATTTCAGCAGCGGATTATGACGATGCATTAATCGTCTTAGATTATTTCAAGAAGTATAAAGGACGGAATAACTTTTATGATTTCATTATGTACAATCGGTATTCTGTCGTATATTTAGCGATAAATGATATAGAAAACGCATTATTGTCAATTGATGAATCATTAAAAATAGCGAAAGAATGTAAAGAACCACAGTGGGAAAGTGTCTCTTATTCAGACAAAGCTTATATTTATTATCGTGCCTATGAAGATAAGGAAAATACAATTCTATATTTTAGCAAAGCGGTAGAAAAACACATTTCTGAAAAAGCAACCATCAAATCGAAGTGCTGAAATTCTTGCGCAGGAAGCTTTTGTGGATTTACTAACAGATAAGCTGGAGGATGCAGAGTATCTGGCAGATTTGGCACTGAACCGTGCACTTGAAATTAA
>ENA-OQCE01000878-OQCE01000878.1-human-gut-metagenome-genome-assembly--contig:-NODE-878-length-13915-cov-6.383812_pt1 | contig 13915 bp, 16 predicted proteins | sample MGYA00242495_ERZ504572 | MGnify/ENA primary metagenome ERZ504572 (study PRJEB26092, sample SAMD00036228) | human gut metagenome | host: Homo sapiens | study: EMG produced TPA metagenomics assembly of...
TGACCTTTGCCAAGTACTGTAAGGACGGCTCATCCCGAATATGTTCCCGGACAGCGGACTTGAGCCTCTCTACAATACTGTAGATGCATCACTGTGGTATTTTTATGCTGTCTACAAATATCTTGAATATGTGGCCACTCCCGATGCCTATGAATTTATAAAGAAGGATATTTATCCATGCTTAAAGGATATCATATCTACTTATAAAAAAGGCACTGATTTTTCCATATATATGGACACGGACGGGCTCATTCATGCCGGAAGCGGACTCGACCAGGTAACATGGATGGATGTGCGTGTCGGTGACTGGGTTGCTACGCCTCGTCACGGCAAGCCTGTCGAGATAAATGCACTGTGGTACAACGCACTGTGCACCATGGATATGCTTCAGGCTAAGTTTAACGATAACGATGAAAGCTACAGACAGCTTGCTTCTCTTGTAAAGACTTCCTTCAACAAGCGCTTCTGGAATGAAAACACAGGCTGCCTGTATGATGTGGTTGACGAGGATGACGATACAATCCGTCCAAACCAGATTTATGCCGTAAGCCTGCCATTTACCATGCTTGACAAGGAGCGTGAAAAAGCAATTGTAGATACGGTAACGGATAAGCTGTACGTAGGCTGCGGACTGCGTTCTCTCGATCCTGACCACAAGGATTACCATCCGATTTACATTGGCTCTCTCTCAAAGCGCGACCACGCCTATCATCAGGGAACAGCCTGGGGCTTTCTGCTCGGTGGTTTTATCAGTGCCTATGTAAAGGTAAACGGCCGCACGAAGGCGACCGCTTTATGCGCTGACAAACTGCTTGACCCTGTAAGGAGCATCTGCTCAACAACTGTATCGGCTCAATATGCGAGATATTTGACGGCGATGCCCCTCACAACGGCCGTGGCTGCTATGCACAGGCATGGAGTGTAGGTGAAGTGCTTCGCTGCTACTGTGAGGATGTACTGCCTATGCTCCCACAAGCTCACTCATAAGCTCGTGGACCGTAGTCATCCGGTTTATGCGGCCCACATTGGCACCGCAGAATACCAGACCGTTTTGCATATCTCCTTTAACCGCTGCAATCAGTGCCTTCGTAATACAGTATGGCACTGTTGCAGGGTTACATTTCTCAAGACAATTGTAGCACTTTGTGATATGCTGCTTTTCCTTTTCCAATCCCCTGATAAACTCATTTCTGACAGCACGCCCCGGCATTCCTACAGGGCTTTGTATAATCTGCACATCAGACTCATTCGCGTTCAGATAAGCATGCTTATAGGCATCCGATGCGTCACACTCCTCTGTCGCCACAAAACGGCTCGCCACCTGCACTCCGTCGGCTCCAAGCTCCATGCAGTGCATGACATCCTCATGTGTAAACACTCCGCCTGCTACAATTACCGGAATGTGCTTTTTAAACTTCTCCTCATATGTCTTTGCACAGCTGATAATCTCCTTAATCTCGCTGTCATAATCCATATGCTCCATATCTGCAAGCTGTTCATTGGAAAATCCCAGATGTCCTCCGGCCTTTGGTCCCTCGATAACAATAAAGTCCGCTGTGCGGTTGTATCTGTGTGCCCACATTTTAAGAATCAGATTTGCTGCTCTCTTTGAAGAAACAATCGGAGCAATCCTTGTATGTGACTTTTCATCGACCAGCTCAGGCAGTTCCATTGGAAGTCCTGCCCCACTTATAATAACATCAGCACCTGCTTCAACCGCAGCCAGAACATGCTCCTTGTAATGCTTTAAAGCCACCATGATATTGACTCCTACCATTCCATGTCCACAGGCAAGCTCCTTTGCTTTCTTAATATGCTTCTTGATAGCTATCAGATTAGCCTTTGCCTGGTCCTTTTCAAACTCCGGCTCCTCAAAGCCAATCTGCGCGGTGGAAATCACTCCTACACCACCCTCCTTAGCAACAGCTCCGGCCAGTCTGCTAAGACTCACTCCAACTCCCATGCCTCCCTGAATGATAGGAAGCTTTGCAACCATATCTCCGATTCTCAGTTCTCTCAACATAATATGTACCTCCGAACATGTATAAATTCCGTTTTTCTGTTTGATATTCAAATTATTTGATAATCAAACATATATACATAGTAATCCTTTATGGTATTCATGTCAAGGTAAAATTATATTATTTTCTATTTTATATAGTTTTTAATACTACATTTCTTGTTTATTGTAACTATCCAATTTTTCTCAATTTTAATATTGACATCAACAGACAAATCGTGTAGAATAACTTTTGTTGTGAGACAAGCCCAGTTAGCTCAGTTGGTAGAGCAACGGACTGAAAATCCGTGTGTCTCTGGTTCGATTCCGGAACTGGGCATTATACAACAAATTAAATATTCCTATGCGGGTGTAGTTCAATGGTAGAACACCAGCCTTCCAAGCTGGATACGTGGGTTCGATTCCCATCACCCGCTTTTTTGTTACCCTTTTTTGTTTGTCCACTAAGTATTTCATAATGCATTTAAACTGTCATACAGCTGCTTTTACACATACCTATACATAAAGCAAAAGCCGATACACCGTGTCTCCACGAAATGTATCGGCTTTTATTATGCACTTGATAAAATATGTATTCCCTAATAATGTCTGACTAGAATAAATCTACACGACCTGAAAACTTATCATTTATAACATAGTATGCAGAATATTCCTCCGGCTTGATGTAGATGCTAAGCTTTCTGATGAAGCCTGCCTTGTGTCCCTCAGCAACGAACTGAGCCTTAACACGCTCCTCAACAGCTGCTGTATCAACCTCGCTGTTCTGGTACTGAACAATAATCTCCGGCTTTACCGGCTCCTTCTTTGCAGGTTTTGCCTCTTTAGCTGTCTTTGCAGCTTTTGCTGCCTTTGCTGTTGTCTTCTTAACAGTGTCCTTAACCTCAGCGGCCTTCTCAGCAACCTTCTCAGTTGTCTTTTCAACAGCCTTCTCAACCTTCTCGGTTGTCTTCTCTACGGCTTTTTCTACCTCAGCCTTTACATCGGCTTTTGCATCAGCCTTAGGCTCTGAAACCGGCTGTGCCACTGTTTCCTCTTTTTTTTACTTCAACCGGCTTTACTGCCTGCTTAACTGTCTTTGAGTTATTCTTTTTACGCATACTATTTTCCTCCTCATGCTCATTATTCACATACTAAAAAATTTTCAATTGCAACTAAAGCTTCCTGCTCATCATCACCCTTTGTAACAATATCAACAGTCATTCCATCTGAAGGATTAAATGCCATAATACCCATGATGCTTTTTGCATTGATTTTGCGATGGTCACTCTCCAATGTAATCTCACTATCGAACTTGCATGCCACTTGAACAAGCTCTGCGATTGGATTGTCATGACCTTCACATACTTTTGTAACGACAATACTCTTCTTACTCATACGTTCTCCTTAAACAAAAAGTATTAAACCTATTTCATACTTATTTAATATATCCCAATTGTAACCGCTTTTCAATCCTTAGGAAAATTTCTGTTAAACTTTACCTAAGGACTTACATTTAATGTCACAAAATCAGCATTATTACAACATTATTCTGTTTATTTTGTCATGTACGTGATAAAATGCAAGCCACCATTATAAAACATTCTGTCAGCATCCTCATAGCTCATCGATGTTGTTGCGCCATTATCCGGATTATAAATATATAAAGCTCCATTTGAAGAGTATCCTGTCACAAGCACTGCCGACGTATTTCCCGTCATCGCAAATACCGGATTGCCCTGGCTGATATAAAAGATAATATCCTCAGAAGACACTCCTTGTAAATCCAGGATTTCCTTGTCCGGCAGGTTGTTTTTGAGTACATCAACAGCACTGCTGCCTGCTCCAATCAGCTCAGACACACTTACCGTAACATCATTGTAGGTAAGCATTGCACTTACTGACTTCACGACACTGTCAGCATCCTTATCGGTTTCATTACATGCAATATTCGCAAATGCATTTACTGCATTTTTTCTTGCCCTCATCCATACATACTGCTGGTTTGAGTCAATTACCACTCCCATGCTGTCATTTGCCTGTTTTATGGCATCCGAGATGTTATCAGATGCAAAAATCACATCCCCCTTTGCATAAACATAGAAATGGACTGTATTGTCATCAAACTTTAAATCAACAGTAGTATCATGCGAATTTATAGTCATCTGTGCTGTCAGCTGCTTCAGCTTATCCGGCTTTTTACCACCTGCTATACTAATAGCGCTGACCGTCAGCTTTGTATCGGACTGGCTCGTATCAAGAGCTATCTTCTGCTTCGAATCAGCCTCCCGGTTCATAATGGTATCCTGACCGATTTCTGCATACACACCATTGTTTTGCGCAATCAGATCTATCGTTACCGTATATCCATCCACAGAAATTTTCTCGACATAGCCGCCCGAAGGGGTATATGTCTTAAGCTCCGACTGGTCAGATGTATCAAGAATAATAAGACCATTCATCGGAAATGTTGTGTTTCCGGCTGCATCAGAGACCACATCAGCAACATTCGCCTGTCCATATATGAAATCCTCACCTATGAAACCAAGCGGACGCAGATACTGGTCGTTGCCCTTTTTGATCTCAAATGTCTTGCCATTCTTTAAATCCATCACTTTTATGGTATTTGATGAGTACTGATTTGCAGAATCCACCCATGCAAAGTATCTGTTACTCTCCGATGCGCAGTAAGAGCCTGTAGACAAGCCCTCAACCACCTTCTTTACTGACATCGAGCCTAAATTAATCCTATAGAGACTGTCATCCATCATGAGATAGAATTCATTCTTCTCATTGAGATAAAGCATCTTGCCCATCTCAGCCTTTAGCACCTCATATGATGTCTTAGAAGGAATAAACGCTTCCTCATCTATAGTATGTGCCAGACCGTCATAATGGTACACACCGGCTCCCACCTCTCCCTCGTGGGTGCCTCTGTTCATATATCCGTATACCACAAAATCAATACTGCCCGCTTCGTCTACACTGACAATCTTTATATCGTGATGATTCCAGTTCTCACGCTCATCAATGCCCTCAGCGTCCCTGAAGCTGAATACCTTGATTATCATTCCATTGTTGATATCATAGGAGTATAAATCTCCCTCCTGGACAAAGCATATCACACTGCCTGCTTCATTGGCCCTGTACTCTGCCTCACTGCTTCTGATGCCAAGCATTACGCTGCCTGAATCCGATATAAAGCTGTTTTCACTATTAAAAATCTGATTTGCCGTTCTCTCATAGTTGAGCACGTACATACGGCTTTCCGTCTGGCGCAGCCTGAAATATTCTCTTACATTGTAATACTCAGTCTCACCCTTACCGTCCACACAACTCATCACATAGTCTATTGTGACCACATCATAAGAATCGTTTATTTCCTTTAGGCTATGACAGGATTCGTATACTGTGCAGCGGCCATTGAGCCCCAGGTAATCTGACTCACCGTAGATGTCAGATCCACATGTGCAAGCGTATTTCTGTCACCGGTTGTTGTCTCCATATATGTTGTAAAGAAGGATTTGTCATCCTTTATAAACGTCTCATCATGAAACTTCTTTGCAAACTCAACAACCTTTGCAGCTGCCTTTCCATCGGTCTGCATAATCCTGCTGTAATAATATACATTATCCTGACCGCTTGTGATGGTAAACACCAAAAGATACTCAGTATTTTCATCCATAACATTCGGCATGCTTATGTCCGCCTGAATAGTATTATCCTTATTAGAAAAAGAAGATATCTCGTCATCGGCCACCAGCCTCTTGCCATCCATGCTTCTGATCTTGTATGATATCCTGTCAACAGCCATGCCATATGTTGAAATGGATAATGAGAGCTTCCTGTCATCCGAAATTGGAATAACGCAATCGCGCATCTTTGTCGGATCCATCTCAGTAGTATATCCATGGAGGGTGTTTATCTTTATTTTATCCAGATTAAATGACATAACCGGCAGCGTTGCATCCGCCTGCTTCGTGGTCATATCCTTATTTCCCTTGTTTGTAGTTATGCAAAATGTAATTAATGCTGCAATAAATACTACTATAAGTACTATCGGCTTTATCACTTTCTTACTCATAAAATCATATCCTTATATCTACCAGAATCTTTGGTATCTTCTGTATCTGCATCTGCGTCTGCAGAGTTCACAGTTAAAAAGTATGCCCGCTATTGTACAGATAAAGCACCTGCTGCTTTGCTCTGAGATAAATCTGCCGGCAATCCTGTCTGCCTCATCGAAAAGACGCTGCCTGTCAGGCACCTCATCATAGATAAAACTGCCCTCATACTCCAGCTCATCCATGCGCTGCTCTACTGCGGACTGTATCATCGCCGTATCAAGCGGATACATATCCTTTATCATCCCAGGTCCTTTGCAAATGCCTCCTCATTTTTATAGTAATCCATAAACGGAAATGTTTTATAAAAAGGTAACATCAAAAAACCTCTTTTTAATCATTATATGCTATATTCAGCTATTAGTTGCATGCTATAACAAACAATGCTGCAATAAAAATGCATGCGCCCAGGAATTTCTTTCCCGATACCTTCTCCTTCAGTATCACGCTGGAGCATATCATCATCACAATAATCGTCAAATTAAAAATATACCCTGCATAGCTGCCGGACATTGAAACTGCCCTGCCATAAAAATCATATGCTAACGGGTATGCAATGCCTGCAAGAATCAGGCATATACCATCAACAAATGACATGGATCTGATTTTCTTCATGCCTCCTGTTGCAATAGTAAATATAATAAGCACCAGCGTTCCTATAAACACACACCAGAACGCAATAAAGCCCTTATCCGGCTGTATCCCGCCAAGTGACACCAGAATATGTGCTGCCGACGCACAAACTGCAGCAAGAAGCGCAAACAAAATACCGGTTCCATCCAGATTTAAAATAACCGTTCCAGCAATCATGAGTGCAATCGCTATATAGTCAAAAGTGTCATGAGTGTTATGAAACAGAAAAAATCCCGCTGCAAGCGTGATTATATAGCTGCATTTAACTATAGCTGTAACCTGAAATGTGTAGCCCTCATGTATGGATTTAAAAAAACAGATGCCAAAAAGCCCTGTTGCAAGCCCTGCCAGAAGTATAAATATAACGCTCCTTTGGCCGAGTGCAATCAGGCTGCTTCCCATTATATTATCTTTCCTGTAAAAAAATATAGACGCACATAAAACAATCCCGGCAATGCTTCCCGCCAGCGCCGGGTCTGTCTTTTTAGTTCCAACCTTGGCCAAAATAGGCACACATGCTGCAATAAACGTTGCAGCACATGCCCATATAATTCCTGTCATATACATTACCTCACCATGTATCTATTACTGTGACTGTGCAGCACTATCTGCATCTCCTGATGTGCCGCTGTCTGTAGTGCTGTCTGCCATATCTGACTTGACGTAGTCAGAGCTGACATAGCCTGTCTGGCCCTGGAAGATAACCTGTGTCCAGCCATTGTCCTCTGATACAAACTCAATCTTCACATCCGGTCCTATAACATTAATTATATTTGCGTTTTTATCAGGCTTCTCTCTCATGTTTACACTGCTTGTAGTGGTGACGTAAGTTTTTTCGGTACCCTCTGTAGTCTGCTGTGGCAGATATATGGCGCCTATCTCTGTATCACTATCGCCGGCACTGTCAGTTTCACTTTCGCTAACTGCATTCTGTTGTACCTTGTCCTGCTCCTTTTTTTTGCCGCCCTTTGAGGTAACGGTAATCACTATTGTAGCAATCAGGGCAATAAGAAAAAGACATATTGCTGCAAAAATCAGTCTGGCGATTATAACATCTTTTCTGTGGCTTGCTTTCATATTATTCTCCTTTTGTATTATCTATGTTTTGGCTCATTATAGCATAATAATCTAAAAAGAAAAAGGCAGTTAATAGAATGTTTATTGGTAAATTTCTATAAATTACCTTATAATATTCTTAAACTACAGCACATCATATCAGAAGGAGATAAAATCATGGAACAAAAGACACCTTTTAAAGAGCTGACATTCAGTCAGAAAATACAATATATATGGGACTATTACAAAATACCGATATTTCTTGTCATTATCGGAATCATAGCAGTCACATCCTTTATTCACGGCCGGCTTGCGCAGAAAAATACTGTTTTGAGCGTATTATGCGTAAATGCAGAAAACAGCACCACAGAGGACAGCGGCGCCGATATTTTCAATGACTTTCTCACAGATAACGGCTATGATTTGTCAAAGGATGAAATTGCCTTAAACAAAAATATCTGTGTCGATGTAGACAAAAGCGGCTTAGACTATCAGAACATGGCAGTCCTCACAGCATACTTTGCTTCTAACGAATACGATATATGCTTTATGGATGATAAGACCTTTGATTATTACGCCAAAAATGTCTACTTTGAAGATATAAGCAAATATCTGGATAAAACCGTCCTTGAAAAATATAAGGACAGGCTTGTATATGAGACAATAGATGGTAAGGAATATCCTTGTGGTATCAGGCTTTCAGCAGATGACAATGAATTTGTCAAAGCCTCCGGCTTATACTCTTCATGTACTGTCGGAGTGTGCTGTGACTCCTCCCACGATGCTATGGTCAAAAAATTATGCGGCTACATATTACAGTAGCCGCATTTCTATTTCTTCTGCTTTTATCTTATGAATTTCTCCTGTTTTTAAGCTTCAAGATTCCACCTATTGCAAGAAGTACTACACTCAGGCATGCCACAATAAATAAATCAGGAACATAGTCCTTTATTACCCAGTATGGTATACCTCCGACAATAGGCGCAATAACTATGCCCACCGGCAAAAACAGATGCAGAAAAATATTCGCTATCAGGTTTCCGCTATTGTCTGTTCTCCATTTGTGCGACTTGATAATCTCCATCAGCGCAACCGATATAAATGCCGCAAAAACAAGGTCATAGAACAGGTGCGCATCGACATAATCCTTTGGGTCAAGCTCGTCTGTTGCGTATCCCATAAGTGTCATCACAACCTTTGAGGTTACCTTGTTCATCAAATGGTTTGTAACCATATAGTCATTGGTATTTGCGAGGAATACAACGCCCACACCGCTCTCCGGAAGCAGATACATGTCTGCGATATAGTTCTCAGTGAGACCTGTGTGATTGTACACTGTCTCGACATATTTATCCGAACGTACCCAGCCCATACCATAGCCTGTCTCACCTGACTCATCCATAGGAACTGTTACCCGAAACATTGTGCTAAGGCTCTTGTCAGAGAGTATTCCATAGCCGCCACGCAGATACATCTGCAGATATTTTCCCATATCATTTGCGCTGGATGCAATATAGCCCGCCGGTACAGTGGACCACGAATCGCTGAGCGGATACTTCACATCGCTTTCCACCGAAAAACCGAAATAATTGTTGTGACCTGTAATCAGACCATCCTTCTTTGCTTTTGCATAGGCTGCGCTGCTGTGAGTCATGCCAAGTGGTGTAAAAAATGTCGCTGTCAGATAATCGCTGTAGCTAACACCTGATACTTTTTCCACTATAAGACCAAGTATGTCATAATTGACATTCGCATAGGTATATTCTCCATTTTTGCCAACAATCTTTGCATTTCCCACATGCTGGTACACGCCAAGTCCGCTGGTGTGATTGAGCAGCTGTCTTATTGTAATCCTTGTCGCATCCTTTGGATTTTTGAATACCTCAGCTGCATCCAGATAAGGATTTACCGGGCTGTCAATATTCAGATGTCCTCCCTCATACAGCTTCATGATGCATGCCGCAGTAAACGACTTGCTGAGTGAACCGGTGATAAACGGTGTGTCAAGCTCTTGCACTCCCCATAAGTCCCGGAGAAAAGCACGCCCTCTGCATCTACCACCTCAACAGCCATGCCCGGAATCCTGTAATTGTCACAGGCTGCCTTTAAGGTATCCTCTATCTCTGTATATTTCGGCGAATAATTATTGTTGTCAAGTCTGGGTATCACGTCTATCACAAGCCCAACTATGATTGCAACAACTATCCCCATCAAAGCTCTCTGTGGTATCAGCCCGATATAATGTGCATAATTGGTATATGTCTTTTTCGCCATATCCTCGGTACCCTTTATCCACACCTTCGGTGTATGTGCATACCAGCCACAGTATACTACCAGTTCAAGAAACAATAGGACTGCCATCCATATCAAAAGTGCAAACACAAAGCCCGTTGAAAAGCTTGTTGCCCCTGCTATTGATGTCAGTATGACAAGCGCTATCGTCCAGAATATAAGTGCCGGAAGCTTCTTTACAAACTTCTCCCAGTCTGTCATGATACGGATATTCCGATTTCTGTAGCCACGCATATGCATGACCTTTTTCTGCAGTTTCTCGGGCATATTACTTATCTTATATGCCGGATCCCGCTTTATCCGTATTACTCTGTATATGCCAAATATTAAGCAGCAGACTATTATCTCAACTGCCAGTACCATTCTATCAACCACCTTATGTCTTATTTACAGTCATTTGAGACTGTACTTTACATAAAAATTTAGCACATTTTTTGTGCTATGTAAACACAAAATAATATGAATACTACGGGCCGTAAGCCCCACAAAGCGGTTTCACACACGGACTCACATGAGAGCTGCGCTTTGCTGTTAAGTGGCTGTACGAATTATGCTTCACACGCCAAAATGCCCCGCCATGAACGGCGGGGCAAGGCGTTATGCGCCACGGAAACCGGCACTTAGGCCACGTATAACAGCTACAAATCAGTTCTGTCCATAGTATGCGTTAGCCCCATGCTTACGGTAGAAATGCTTCTCCTTTATGTTGTCCGGGGCTGGCTTCACGTCAGGATTTACTGACTCTGTGAGTCTGGCCATCTTTGCCACTTCCTCAAGGACAACGGCGTTGTGCACAGCCTCAGCCGCATCCTTTCCCCAAGCAAACGGTCCGTGATTCTGACAGAGCACAGCCGGTGTGTATACAGGATTGATTTTTCTGTTCTCAAAGGTCTCTATGATGACAAGGCCTGTGTTTTTCTCGTAGGCTTCGTTGATTTCCTCTGTGGTGAGATTTCTCGCACATGGAATTGAGCCTAGGAAATAGTCTGCGTGAGTGGTACCGTAGAGCGGAATATCCCTGCCTGCCTGTGCCCATGCAACTGCCTCAGGTGAGTGTGTGTGTACAATTCCTCCGATATCCGGATACTTTTTGTAGAGCTCTAGGTGTGTTGCAGTGTCTGACGAAGGCTTGTATTTTCCCTCTATCTTATTTCCTTCAAGATCCATGACTACCATATCATCAGGAGTAAGCACATCATAATCCACTCCACTTGGCTTGATGACAAAATATCCTGTTTCCCTGTCAATTCCACTGACATTGCCCCATGTATATGTGATGAGCCCTCTTCTTGGGAGCTCCATGTTTGCTTCGTAAACCTGTTTCTTTAATTCTTCAAGCATTTTCTGTTCCTCTCTTATTATTTTTTACTGCTATTACAGTGGAAGAGCCTTTACCATTGCACGCTCTGCCTCAATTGCTGCCTTATATGTATTTATGTACTCATCAAAGCCCTTTACATCATCAGGGTCCGGCTGCATTACCATGCCCTTTTCGCCATTAAATACCCTGTCTGAAAGATATTTTTCCAAAGGCTCTCCATCTGCTTTATTCACCATATAAGCTGCGAGCACTGCCATGCCCCACGGGCCGCCCTCTCCGGCTGTCTCCATGACCGCAACCGGTGCATCCATGGCCGCTGCAAGTATGCTCTGGCCCACACCCTTTGTCTTGAACAGACCACCATGACCGTAAAGTGTGTCTACCTTTACTTTTTCCTCTTTAAAGAGAATATCACAGCCGATTTTTAATGTTGCAAGACTTGCATAGAGATGTGTGCGCATAAAGTTTGCAAGATTCATCCTTGCATCCGGCTTTCTGGCAAACATAGGTCTGCCCTCGTTGAGTCCGATGACAGGCTCTCCCGAGAAAAGGTTAAAGGCTACAAGGCCGCCACAGTCCTTATCGGCTGTAAGTGCATTGTTGTAGAGCTTTCCATATATGTCATTCATATCTATATCCATGCCAAACAGCTCTGAAAATTCCTTGAATAATCCCACCCATGCATTTAAGTCTGACGTACAGTTGTTGCAGTGCACCATAGCTACCGCATCTCCCGATGGTGTGGTGACCATATCAAGCTCCTCATGAACTGCCTTAAGTGCCTTTTCAAGCACCACCATAGCAAATACAGATGTGCCCGCTGATACATTTCCGGTACGCACTGCAACAGAATTGGTTGCGACCATTCCCGTGCCTGCGTCTCCCTCCGGCGGTGCAAGCAATATACCGCTCTCCAGATTGCCGCTTACATCAAGCCTTTTAGCTCCTTCCTCTGTCAGCGTACCTGCCTTTTCTCCAGCCGTAAGCACCTTTGGCAGAATATCTCTTATATCCCACGGATATTCTTTTACCTTATCTAATGCTGCAAATTTATCAAGCATTGCCGCATCATAATCCCTGGTCTTCGAATCGATAGGAAACATGCCTGATGCCTCGCCGACACCTATGACCTTTTCACCTGTGAGCTGCCAGTGAATATAGCCTGCTAATGTTGTGAAATATGCTATCTTTGATACATGCTCTTCTTTATTTAATATAGCCTGATACAGATGCGCTATGCTCCACCTCTGCGGAATATTAAAGCCAAGCACCTCAGTAAGCTCTGCTGCAGCCTCACCTGTGATGGTATTTCTCCATGTCCGAAATGGCACAAGCAGATTATCCTCCTTGTCAAAAGGCAGATAGCCGTGCATCATGCCGGAAATACCGATTGCCGCAAGCTTTTTGATGGTAACTCCATACTTTTCCTTTGCATCCTGCGCCATTTTGCTGTAGCAGTCTGAAATGCCCTCCCAAATCATATCCAGGCTGTATGTCCAGATGCCGTCCACAAGCATGTTTTCCCAATCATGGGCACCTGTGGCTATAGGAGCATGGTCATCCCCGATAAGCACCGCCTTTATTCTGGTAGAACCGAACTCTATTCCGAGCACAGCCTTGCCGCTTTCAATAACACTTTTTACGTCTGACATAATATACCTCCACCTTGTAATGTAAATTTCTGAATAATTACCTAAAATTATTATACTGTAATTGTACAACGTTTTTCTTCAAAAGTAAACAAAAGAAAACATAAATATACATAAATTTTAAAATGTTTTCAAAAGTGTTCAAAAGTGAATGTCACTTTTTTTATTAAAATTTCAGATTATATTGATAGAATGTAAAAATTATGTTATGTTATATGTGTTTTGTGTAAACTAAATATGTATAACTGGAGCAAATAGTAAAACAAATTATTTTTACAAACGGAGGTAAACATGAACATTTACTCTATATTGCAGTTATGCGGCGGACTTGCCTTTTTCCTTTTCGGAATGCATGTTATGTCAGGCAGTCTTGAGAAGCTCGCAGGAGGCAATCTCCAAAAGATACTTAAGGAGGTAACCTCAAACCCTATCAAGAGCTTGTTTTTTGGAGCAATAGTCACTATTGCAATCCAATCCTCATCCGCACTTACTGTTATGCTTGTCGGACTCGTAAACTCCGGCATCATGGAGCTTGCCCAGACTGTTGGTGTCATCATGGTTCCAACATCGGAACCACTCTCACCGCATGGATCTTAGTCTTTCAGGTATCGAAAGTGACAATCTGTTCATCTCGATGTTAAAGCCTGAGAACTTCTCCCTGTCATCGCGCTTATCGGTGTGATTATGATTATGGGAAGCAAGAAGGAAAAGCACAAGGACGTTGGAATCATCATGGCAGCTTTGCCGTACTCATGTATGGTATGCAGCTCATGAGCGGCGCTGTATCGCCACTCGCAGATATGCCTGAATTTACCGGACTGCTCACCACATTTAACAATCCATT
>ENA-OQCE01000880-OQCE01000880.1-human-gut-metagenome-genome-assembly--contig:-NODE-880-length-13889-cov-9.950734_pt1 | contig 13889 bp, 16 predicted proteins | sample MGYA00242495_ERZ504572 | MGnify/ENA primary metagenome ERZ504572 (study PRJEB26092, sample SAMD00036228) | human gut metagenome | host: Homo sapiens | study: EMG produced TPA metagenomics assembly of...
TGCCTTTGTGAAATGCTGCAACGTGCTCCATTGACGTGTTCGACAAGGCTCGAGACCATGTTGCTTCTTAAGATTGTCAGCCATCTGATCAAGTTCTGCGGCATGATGCTCGTTATGCTGCAGCATGTAGGTAAGAAGTGCTACAGTCTCATTCTTGCAGTCACCGTTCTCGCAGGAACCGCAGTGTCCATCACCGTGTGTATGACAATGGTTATCTCCTTCCGCATGGCTGTGTGTATGGCTGTGAGTCACACCGTCCTCATGGGTGTGCTCATGTGTATGTTCATGGCTGTCTGCATGTCCATGCTGAACAAGATTGCCATTCTCATCTTTGATTAAATGCATAAATACCCCTTTCCTGTATCCGCCGGGCGGACACTCTCATGACAAGAATTTATCAATTAAATTCATTATACATCTTTTCACTGTTATTATCAAGAAAATAATTATAAAATATAGCCAAAATTATATGCTGTTTTTCCTATTTTTCCAAAAACTTTGACAGTAAATTAACTCGATTGTTTCATTTTTAACGAAGTTAGTCTCTTCAAACCGCAACTTATTACCCAGTCTGCGCGTCTGTCCAACTCTAAGCTTTATCACTTTTGTAATATAATTGATGTGATTCTTTCATATTTTTGTGCTATAATAGCAAAAGCATGGAAAGCAGAACATACAAGGAGGAATTATTTTGAAAGAAACTGTTTTTCTGAACAACGACAGAGAAATGCCTCTTCTGGGGCTTGGCGTATACAAGTTGCCCGATGACGTACAGGCCGAAGCAGCAGTCACTTCTGCTATTTCCGCCGGCTACCGCATGATCGATACCGCTTCTGTTTATAAAAATGAAGAAAGCGTTGGACGTGCCATTGCCAAATGCGGAGTTCCCAGAAAGGATCTTTTCATCACCAGCAAGATCTGGAACAATGCGCAGCGTCTCGGCGATGTCCAGGGAGCTTTTTCCCGTAGTCTCGACCGTCTGAAAGTCAGTTATGTAGATCTCTATCTGATACACTGGCCGGTTCCCGGCTGCTATTTGAGCACCTGGAAAGAGCTGGAATCCATTCTGGAATCTGGACGTGCTTTAAGTATCGGCGTCAGTAATTTTGATATCCGGCATCTGGAAGAGCTTCGTAAGATATCCGGGGTTATTCCTGCTGTAAACCAGATCGAGTGCCATCCTTTGTGTTACCCTGCTGAACTGATCGAATACTGCAAGGCTTTCGGTATTCAGGTACAGGCTTATGCTCCTCTGGCAAGAGGTGCATATTTTGATAATGATGTAATGTGTGTTCTGGGGACCAAATATGCCAGGACTCCTGCACAGATCGGGCTTCGCTGGGCAATACAGAAGGGAATTTCTGTCATTCCGAAATCCATCAACCCGGAACGAATCCGCAGCAATGGAAACATCTTTGACTTCAATATCGAGGATGAAGATATGGCGATCATCGATACACTGAACGAAGATCTGCATACTTCTCATGTTCCAGAAGATCTCCGTGATATTCAGTTTTAATTTCCATAATTATGCAAAAAAGATATCTGTCAGATTATAAGTGATCTTCTGGCAGATATCTTTTTATTTTTTCTTTTCAGTTGATACGGCGATCCTGTTATTCCCAGCTTAGCATTTCACATATCTGAAACCCGGAAATATTTAACTGATCCGCTCACGCATTTTCCCACGGGAGCATGGGCGTTTCCACTTTTTTATCACGCAGCATCAGGTCCATTACTGCTTCCGCTGCTGATTTTCCTTCAAACAGTACGCGGTTCACTTCCGTTATGATAGGCATCTCCACCTCATATTTCTCCGCAAGCTCTCTTGCAGCTCTTGCAGAATAAACACCTTCCACAACCATCTGCACTTCTTTCATAGCTTCTTCCATCGTATATCCCTGGCCGATCAGATATCCGGCCTTTCGATTACGGCTATGCTTACTTGCACAAGTCACGATCAGGTCGCCGATCCCGGACAGGCCGTAAAAGGTTTCCATCTGCGCCCCCATTTTTTTACCAAGTCTTCCTATTTCCGTGATTCCCCTGGTGATCAGTGCCGCCTTGGTATTATCTCCATATCCAAGGCCGTCGGCAGTACCTGCTGCCAGTGCGATCACATTTTTCAGTGCTCCGCCAAGTTCCACCCCAAGGATATCCGGTGTTGTATACACGCGGAACACAGGGCTCATAAAAATGCTCTGAAGGTATTCCGCAGTTTCCTGTGTATGTGCGCTGATCACACAGGTTGTAGGAAGTCCGCGTCCTACTTCTTCCGCATGGCTTGGACCGGAAAGTACAGCTATATTACCCTGCGGGATTTCTTCTTCGATCACCTCGCTGAGTGTTTTCAGTGTCTTTTCCTCAATACCTTTTGCAACATTGACGATCTTCTGGTCCCTGCATACAAACGATGCCATCTTGTGTGCAGTACTCCGGATATACGGGGAAGCTACTGCCAGAACTGTTACATCCACATCCTTAAGCGCACGCTCCAGATCTGTCAGGACATCGATTTCATCCGGAAGCCGCACCCCCGGAAGCCTGTCAGGATTTTCTCTTTTTTCCCGGAGTTTCCGGGCATTCTCCGGTCTTGCCGACCAAAGAAGGACTTCATGGCCATTATTATGCAACAGGAGTGCCAGGGCTAATCCCCAGCTCCCCGAACCCAGTACGCTGATTTTTGCCATAAATCTTACCTCTTATTTTTTATTCTTACTGCTTAAAAACACCTTATTCTCTGTTCCATGAAACAGTCTTACAATGTTTGCCCTGTGTCTGTAAAACGCCATTGCTGTAAGAACTGCCATCACGATATAAAGCTCAACAGTATGCGCCTGATCCATCCCATATTTTCCCATATGTCCAAAAACTAGGACCAGGATAAAAGCCATCGCATATGCACTGAGAGAGCAAAGCGATACATAATGAGTTGTAAAGAACAGTGCAAAAAAGACAACTGCACATACAATAAATATCCGCCAGTCAAAAGCAATGATCATGCCTACAGAAGCAGCAATTCCCTTTCCACCGCGAAATTCCATAGAAATCGGAAAATTGTGGCCGAGGATACATCCCAATGCTGCATAAAGGGTAAGAAGCGGAAGGATACCATTCATGGAATTTCCATAAACCATTCTCACGATCACAATAGCCAGTACACACTTCAGGCAGTCTCCCAGCAGGGTGATCGCTCCCGCTTTCTTTCCAAAGGTCCGGAAGGCATTCGTAGTACCCGCATTCCCGCTGCCATGATCTCTGATATCTGTCTTGTGGACTTTTCCAATAATATAGCCTGTCTGAAAAAGCCCGCATACATAACCGATAACAAGACAAATAATACGTTCCATACTTTTATTCCTTTTCCCCGCGCTCGCGGATGATAAATTTCAGGGAAGTTCCAGAAAATCCAAAAGCATCCCTGATCTTGTTCTCCAGATATCTTACATAGGAAAAATGCATCAGTTCCTTGTCATTGACAAAGATAACAAATGTCGGCGGTTTTACCGCAACCTGTGTCATATAGAAGATCTTCAGTCTTCTTCCTCTGTCAGACGGCGGCTGCTGAAGAGCGACTGCCTCAGAAAGGATCTCATTAAGAACACCTGTCTGGATACGAAGTGTCTGATTTTCGATAACTGTATCGATATTTTCGAAAAGCTTTGGAAGTCTCTGACCTGTTTTTGCAGAGATAAAGATGATCTGTGCATATGGCATAAAGGAAAGGATCTGACGGATCTTTTCCGTATGCTTGTAGATGGTCTTGTCATTTTTCTCAATGGCATCCCATTTATTTACCGCTACGATGATACCCTTTCCTCTGTCATGAGCGATTCCCGCGATCTTAGCATCCTGCTCGGTAACGCCCTCGGAGGCATCGATCACAACTACAACCACATCTGCACGCTCTACAGCTGTCACAGTACGGATAACACTATAGCGCTCGATCTCTTCTTTTACCTTACCCTTGCGTCGAAGTCCTGCAGTATCGATAAAAATATAATCTTTTTTGTTCCAGGTAACCTTTGTGTCTATAGCATCACGTGTGGTTCCTGCAATATTGGATACGATCACACGCTCCTCTCCAAGAAGCTTGTTGATCAGAGAAGATTTTCCCACGTTCGGCTTTCCTACAATGGCGATCTTCGGAATATCATCCTGATCTTCCTCTTCACTCTTATCCGGGAACTCTTTGATCACCTCATCCAGCATATCTCCAAGGCCTTGTCTGTTGGCTGCGGAAATCGGGATCGGTTCTCCGATTCCAAGATTGTAAAACTCATATACGTCCATCATATATTTCTGGTGGCTGTCTACCTTGTTAACTACAAGACGTACCGGCTTGCCGCTGCGGCGGAGCATATCTGCCACCTTGGCATCGGAATCCACAAGACCCTGGCGAACATCTGTGATAAAAATGATCACGTCTGCCGTATCAATGGCGATCTGTGCCTGCTCTCTCATTCTGGAGAGAATGATATCGCTGCTGTCCGGCTCGATTCCGCCTGTATCGATCAGAGTAAATGTCCTGTCAAGCCATGTGACATCTGCATAAATCCTGTCACGGGTTACTCCTGGTGTATCCTTTACTATGGAAATATTGTCACCTGCCAGAGCGTTAAACAGAGTGGATTTGCCTACATTAGGCCTTCCCACTATCGCTACTACTGGTTTGCTCATAAATCTGTCTCCTTCTTGTTTGTTTATGTTCCGGAGGGTAGATCACGCTTCCACCAGATCACGTCCTCCTGTGTCTACGATTACAATTTCTGTGTTCAGTGCTTCCGAAAGCTCTTCCAGCGTCATGTCATCCAGAAAAATCTCCTCATCACCTTTCAGCATGCTGCATGGGATCAGAAGCTTCTCTCCAAGGTCAAGACCGGAAAGCTGCTCTTTCAGATCCTGCCCGGTGATCAGGCCAGACACTGTGATCTTTTCACCGAAAAAACGATTCTCGATGGTTGTGACCGGAATCTGCACATTGGGATATTTCTTCTGGATCTCTTTAATATAGCGTGCGATAAAAGGCGCTGCCAGTTTTCCTGTGGCGATCCTGCCTGTCACCTTACGGTCGTCACCGGAAAGCCCCTCCAGCGTTTCTTTTACTTCCGTTTCCAGAAGTCTGAGCATTCCCACGCCATTCTCAAGCTGCAGATATCCATCATATTCATCCTCACAGGGAAGCTCCCTGTCTGCCAGAATATACCATTCGTCTGAAGCATGGATAAAATGGATCCCATATTTCTCCATCATGATCTTCTGCCAGCGTTCGATCTGCCCCAGGACTTTTTCAGCATCTTCCTTATTAAAAGGCTCCAGAGGATAGAGACCTTCTCTGTATTTGGTAAGTCCTACCGGTACAACAGAAACGCTCTGAAGGACCGGCGCATAAGCGGAAAGCTTTTCGAGGCTGTATTCCAGCTCGTCTCCGTCATTGACACCCTTACACAGTACGATCTGTCCATTCATGGTGATTCCTGCATTGTACAGCATATCCACCTTATCCAGAGCCTTTCCTGCAAAACGGTTATGCAGCATTTTACACCGGAGTTCCGGATTCATTGCCTGGAACGAAATGTTGATCGGTTCCAGATGATAGCGGATCACACGCTCAATATCCTTCTCGCTCATATTGGTAAGCGTAACATAATTTCCCTGAAGAAAGGAAAGCCTGGAATCATCATCCTTAAAATACAGCGTCTCACGCATACCTGGAGGCATCTGGTCAATAAAACAGAACATACACTTATTTGAACAGGAGCGATAGTCATCCATCAGTCCTCCGTTCTCAAATTCTATTCCAAGGTCTTCCTCATATTCCTTCTCTACCTCCAGCTCCCACTCTTCGCCATCAGGCTTCTCTACTAGAAGCACCACGAGCTCTTCATTCATGAGATACCGGTAATCGAAGACATCTTCCACAGGCTGTCCGTTTACAGACACAAGTCTGTCTCCCGGCTCCAGCCCCAGCTCCTCGGCAATACTGTCGGGCAGCACCCTGGAAATCATATGCTTTCTTAATTTCATCATTATCTCCCTTTTCTATCCCGTATATAATAACAACTTTGCTCTTAAAAATCAACACTTTGAGAAAACACCTTGACTGACACGTGGGTCTGATGTTATAAATAGACTGAGAATTTTTAATGACATACACTTAGGAGGAATATTATGCCAAACATAGAATTGCTGGAAAAGTCTATGCCTGTTGCCCCGATCCGAATCGCCGCACTTGCCGGATGCCGCGAACTGGCCGAGGAGGTTGACAAAAAGCTGGTTAAATTCCGTAAAGAACTTGTAGCCGCCAAGAAATCCACCATCATCCCACAGGGATATGCAGAAAAATCTTTCCTTGTAGATTGCGAATGCCCACGTTTCGGAACCGGTGAGGGTAAGGGTTACATCAAGGAATCTGTCCGCGGAACAGACCTTTATATCATGGTAGATGTGACCAATTACAGCCTTACTTACAGCGTATGCGGTCATGAGAACCACATGTCTCCGGATGACCATTACCAGGATCTGAAGAGAATCATCTCCGCAGCCACAGGTAAAGCACACCGCATCAACGTTATCATGCCATTCCTTTACGAGGGACGTCAGCACAGACGCACCAAGAGAGAATCTCTTGACTGTGCACTTGCACTTCGCGAGTTAAGTGCCATGGGTGTTTCCAACATCATTACTTTTGATGCTCATGACCCACGTGTACAGAACTCTATTCCGCTGAAGGGCTTTGATAACTTTTTCCCCACATACCAGTTCCTGAAAGCACTGGTCAAAAATGTCCCTGATTTCAAGCTTGACAATGATCATCTCATGATCATCAGCCCGGATGAAGGTGCCATGTCCCGTGCTGTATACTTCTCCAATATCCTTGGAGTCGATATGGGTATGTTCTACAAACGCCGTGATTACTCCACCGTTGTCAACGGAAAGAACCCGATCGTTGCTCACGAATTCCTCGGAGATTCCGTAGAGGGCAAAGATGTTGTCATCATCGACGATATGATCTCTTCCGGAGAAAGTATGCTGGATGTTGCCCGTCAGCTCAAAGAGCGTAAAGCCGGACGTGTATTCGTCTGCACAACCTACGGTCTGTTTACAGATGGCGTAGCCAAATTTGATGAATATTACGAAAAAGGCTGGCTGGACAGAGTCATCACAACCAACCTTAACTATCGTATTCCTGAGCTTCTTGACCGCCCATACTATATCGAAGCAAACATGAGCAAATATCTTGCAAGTATCATCGATATCATCAATCATGATGTATCTGTCGAGAAGGTTCGTTCCAGCAACGAAAAGATCATGAATCTCATGAAAAAAGTCAACGAACAGTAATAAATGCTCCCAGGTTTCCACGTTTTCCGTGAGAAGCCCTGTGTGAATAAAGAAAGAGCGGATTACAGCAGGTGCAGATGCCCGGCATTGAGATCCGCTCTTCTTTTATGCCTGCATCCAGAAAGATCCTTCGGTTCGCCTCCCACAGATTCAGCTGGTATTTCCCATCTGGTTTTCTGTAAAAAAGCACATCCCAGTATTTTTCTTCAAACGCCTCTCTAAACTGATCGATCACATCTTCACTGACTTCATAGCAATCCTGACAGATAGAAGGACCAATGGCTGCATAAAGCTCTGAAGGATCTGTCTGAAATTCCTCAGTCATCTTCTCCACCGTCACTTTTCCGATCTTTCCTACAGTACCTCTCCAGCCGGAATGAGATAATCCCACAGCTCTATGTACCGGATCTATAAAGAAAAGTGGTACACAGTCCGCATAAAACGTTGCCAGCACCAGTCCCGGCACATTGGTGATCATTCCATCCACATCTGTATAAGGTCTTGGTTTTGTGATCCCATTTCCTCTGTCTTCTTCCGTAACCACACGTACATGGGTGGTGTGTGTCTGATCAGAGGTTACGATATCTTCCATGGAAAATCCCATAGCAGCAGAAAGTCTGCGGTAATTTTCCCGCACCGCAGACTCTTCATCCCCTCTTGTGAAGCTTAAGTTCATAGATTCATAAATCCCCTGGCTTACTCCTCCCAGGCGGGTACTGAAGCCATGTACGATCCCGGGAAGTTTCTCAAAAGCAGGATATGTAAGCCAGGTAACCTTGTTCTTCTGATTTACATTCATTAGCTGTTTATCTTTATACCATTTTATTTTCATCTTATGTGACCAGTCCTTTCAACTGCAAAAATCAAAAGCATTTTTTATCCAGTGGATGTTCTCTCCATCAATTCCTACTACGTCAAAACGGCAGGGAGGCAGCTCCCGGTATCCATGTGCAATCAGATAAAACATTGCCACTTTGCTGATGATCCTCTGTTTTTCTCTCCCTACCGCTGAAAAAGGACTTCCACTCTTTCCGTTCTTTCTGTATTTCACTTCAATAAACACCAGATATCTTCCATCCTGCGCAACAAGATCGATCTCACCACTTCGGCAACGAAAATTTCTTTCCTTGATCTGCAGCCCCTTTTCTTGCAGGAACGCTGCAGCAATTCCTTCATAATAGCTGCCCTTCTGTCTTCTATTTTCCTTCAGATAAACAAAACCTTTCTGTTTTTGATGTCGGTATCTTAAGTATTTTTATACAAAATGTGTGATAAACGTTTTTCTATGTATCGGACTTGGTCCATATTTCTTCAGTGCTTCAATATGCGCTGCAGAACCATATCCTTTATTGGAGGCAAATCCGTATTCCGGAAGAACCTTATCATATTCTTCCATCATCCGGTCTCTGGTCACTTTGGCAACAATACTTGCTGCCGCAATGGATACACTTTTTGCATCACCTTTGATGATGGGTACCTGCGGAATCCGGATTTCCGGTATGGTAACCGCATCGTTCAAAAGCAGCTGTGGCTGTACAGAAAGCCTGCTCACTGCCTGGCGCATTGCCTCATAGGTTGCCTGCAGGATATTGATCTCATCAATCCTCTCCGGACTTGCCATTCCAATTCCAACAGAAACTGCTCCCTCCAGGATCACATCGTACAATTCTTCTCTCTTCTTAGCTGTAAGCTTCTTAGAATCATTCAGCCATAAAATATCGCAGTCTTTCGGAAGGATCACCGCACAGGCAACTACCGGTCCGGCAAGAGGACCTCTTCCCACCTCATCGATCCCGCAAAGATATCCAAGATGCTCATATTCATGTTCATATTTCTTCATGCTCTCTGTACGTACACGCTCATCCTCCAGAGCCTGAAGCTTTTTGTGATACTGCTGGATCAGTTTCTGTACACCGCTTCTCTCATCATTTTCATAATGACGAAAAAGGGCGTTATATTCGCCTCCTTCGCTGACGCAAAACGCGCCTTGATATCTTTCATTGTTTCCATTACGCTTCCTCCGGTCCTTTTGGAAACTCCAGAGTCACTTTTCCCAATTTTCCGGAACGAAATTCTTCCAGCAAAAGACGGGATGCTTTCTCATAATCAAGCTCTTCGCCCTTTTTCAGACATCCTCTTGCTTTCGCAACTGCAGTAAGGATATCCAGCGGTTTCAGCTCTTCTTCTACATTGTATCTCTCTCTGATCGCTGCCGGATAAAACTCCTGCAGATATCCGATCAGACCCAGGGCAAGTTCTTCGATGTTCAGAATATCGTCCTTGATCGAACCGATATAGGCAAGACGCATTCCAACTTCCTGATCTTCAAATTTCGGCCAGAGAATTCCAGGGGTATCCAGAAGCTCCACACTTTTATTCAGACGTATCCACTGTTTTCCTTTTGTAACTCCTGGTTTATTACCGGTCTTGGCACAGGCTTTTCCTGCAAAGGTATTGATAAATGTTGATTTTCCAACATTAGGGATTCCTGCAACCATCGCACGTACCGGACGGTTTTTGATTCCTCGTCTCCGGTCTCTCTCTGTCTTTTCCTTACATGCCTCTGTGATTGCCGCAGAAACGGCCTTCATAGATCCCTTATTGCGGGAATCAATACTTACCGCATAGATTCCTTTTTCTTTGAAATATTCCATCCAAGCACGGTTCTGTCTCTCATCGGCAAGATCTGCTTTGTTGAGAAGGATCATACGTGCCTTGTTTTTTCCCAGCTCATCAATATCCGGATTTCGGCTGGAAAGAGGAACTCTTGCATCTACAAGCTCAATGATCAGATCGATCAGCTTGATATCTTCCTGCATCTGACGCTTCGCCTTCGTCATATGGCCTGGATACCACTGTACGTTCATAATTCACCTCATTTATCTGTACTTTAATCTGTTTACTTTAATCTATTTTATAAAACCTATTTTATTTTTCGGAGAAACTGTAAACCAAACTTTCCCGATAATGTACTTCTTACTGATATTTCCGATATCGCTGAAGCGGCTGTCCTCACTGTTATTGCGATTATCGCCAAGGACAAAATATTCCCCGCTTTCCAGAGTTATAGCACTATTTGCAAGTCCTCCATCTGTCATATCCTGATAAGCTCCGTTTTCTTCATAAACCTTGCCGTTGATATAGATCTTCCGTCTTTAACCTGAACAGTCTCCCCGGGAAGGCCGATCACACGTCGGATATGCAGGGCTGCCGAGTCACTGGCGCTTGTTTTAAAAACGATCACATCTCCACGTTTTGGTGAACTGACCTTATATAAAGCCCTGTTTACAAAAAACTTTTCACTTACAGAATACGTGGGTTCCATGGCACTTTCCTGCAATGTCACAGTCTGAAATGCAGAGATCGCAACCAGCACAGCAAAAACCAGGGTCACAATAATTTCAAACACCCATTTCACGATTCCTCTTGTCCTGTCATCACGAAGCTTCTCCCTTGCTTCGGAAACAGCTCTGTTTTCCTTCAGATTTTCAATATTTATCTTCTTATTTAATCCCATATTCTATCCCCTGTATGTGCTTTTACACGCATACGCACTGATGTAAAAAGAGGGACAATAGCAAATGTTATTGTCCCTGCCCCTTTACTTATGAAATTATTTTACAAGCTCTTTAACCTTAGCTGCTTTACCTACACGATCTCTCAGGTAGTTCAGTTTCGCACGGCGTACTTTACCATGACGGATAACCTCAACCTTAACTACATGTGGGGAATGAAGCGGCCATGTTTTCTCAACACCAACACCGTTGGAGCTCTTTCTTACTGTGAAAGTCTCTCTTGTGCTTCCACCCTGTCTCTTAAGTACTGTACCCTCGAAGATCTGAACACGCTCACGTGTTCCCTCTTTGATCAGTGCGTGTACTCTTACTGTGTCTCCTACGCGGAACTGCGGTACTTCAGCTTTCAGCTGAGCGGACTCAATGTTCTTAATAATTTCGTTCATTTCTTTCTCTCCTTAATTATACTGGATGTTCTTAATACACATATGGTAACAGAGGACCATCTTTTATCACAACATATGTGATTATACACTAGATAACTTCTCATTGCAAGGACTTTTTTTCCGGATTTTCGATGGCTTTTACCAGCAAAGGACCTCATGTCCTGTTTCTGTGACAAGGACCATGATCTCCCACTGTGCCGATGGCAGACCATCCTCTGTCCTCACTGTCCAGTCATCGATCTCATCTGTATAGATTCATCAGATCCCATATTGACCATTGGTTCAATAGTAAAGATCATTCCGGGTACCATGAGTACACTGAATCTTCCTTAGATGTGTAGCTTACCCATGGATCTTCATGAAACTCAAGACCTACACCATGTCCGCCAATTTCCTTCACAACTGTATAGCCGTTTTCCACTGCATGTTTGTGTACAGCACTTCCCATATTTCCGATCGGTGTCCATGGTTTTACCTGTTCAAGGCCAAGCTCTATGCATTCTTTTGTCACACGGACAAGCTTCTCCTTCTCCGGACTTACCTGTCCAATACAGAACATACGGGAGGAATCAGAAAAATATCCCTGATAAATGGTGGATACATCTACATTGACAATATCACCTTCTTTTAAGACAATTTCTTCATCCGGGATTCCGTGGCATACTACCTCGTTGATAGATGTACATACGCTTTTTGGAAAACCTTCATAATTAAGTGGTGCCGGAATTCCGCCATGACGTACTGTTTCTTCATGTACCAGTCATCAATCTGCTGTGTCGTCACGCCTGGTCCGATATGCTCTGCAACATAATCAAGAACTGCAACATTGATCTTGCAGCTCTCTTTGATCTTCTCGATCTGTGCAGGTGTCTTGATCAGATCATGGTCAAGAACTGCATACCCCTTCTTTTTCATGAGTTCCATTTTTTCATCAAATGCTTCATGACATTTTTTATATTTTTTTCCGCTTCCACACCAGCAGGGATCGTTTCGTTCGATTTTCTTAGACATCTTTTTCTCCTCCTTTTCGCAACTGTATGGCTGCTTTTTCTTTTGTATTTTATATGTTCAGATATGTTATATCTGTCTGTAATATTTTAACCGAATCAAAGAAGTCTCCTATGTGGTTGCAAGAAGCAATAAACTGTGGGCGGGGACTTGCATTCATCCGTTTGAATGGGAAATTATTCCGCCTGATTATCATAGCACAACTTTCTTTAAGTGAAAAGTATTCTTTGTGTTTTTGGTTTGTTTTATATAACTTTTTGTGATTTTTCAATAAAAAAAAGATCGTAGTAGCTTGAACGATCTTTTTATTTATGTGTCTGTATTAATTATTTTTCGGTGGCTGCAGATTGTCGGTTTCCACCAGTTGCCATTATTCGTATTCGCCCAAGTGCACTGGATACTGCCGGAATAGAAATCACTACGATCGTCAGTACACCTTCCAGAAGAATATAACTGTAATTATAAATGATCGGATACAAAGCTGTCAGAGACTTCGGAAAATTATCCGGCATATAATCCATCCAATAAAGATATCCGCCAAGTGCATGGAATGCCCCTCTTGCCAGAATTGCTAGTATGTATGCTTTAAGAAGACCATGTTTTCTGGATTTTGTAAATAATCCGGAAAGTCCCATGGCTCCAAATGCCAGAATGTAATCACAGCATACCTGAAAAAATGAAAGGACATATGGCTCCTGGAGGAACTGAAAAATCCCATATACAAGACCGGTAAGAATTCCTACCTTAATGCCATACCAGTAACCGATCAGAACAATAAACAACATACTGAACAAGGTCACAGATCCGCCAAATGGCAGTTTAAATATCTTAATGTAGGAAGTTACATATGCAAGTGCCAATGCTACTGCACAGGTAACCAGCTGCTGTGTGGTAAATTTTAATGCAGATGTGTTTTTCTGAAGTAATACTGCTACCAGAATTATCAAAATCAGGACTGCAATAACAGATACGGCATATCCTGCCGTTGTGAGACCGCTTCGGCAGTCACAAGAAAATTAAACATACTCTTTTCTTTCCTCCTTACGATTAAATTGCCCAAATCAAGTTCAAAGGTCAAAGCCTGCACCTCCTCACAGCCTGGTCAGGCTCCTTTGGTCTTACCTATTGTAGCATATGGAAAAAGAGATGTAAATGGTGGGAGATGTATGATTATATATAATAAAAACAGGAGAAAAATCCATGTACTGATTTTTCTCCTGCTTTCCTCTTTCCCTTTGTACCTTAAAAACTACATACATGCTTTGTTGACGGTTAATCAAACTTTTTGAATCAAATTTAACCTGCGTACCGATACTACAGCGGGGGGTATCCCCGTTTCCTCGGCTTGTTGGTCAAGCCCTCACCCGATTAGTAACAGTCAGCTCCATGTGTTACCACACTTCCACCTCTGCCCTATCTACCTCGTCGTCTTCAAGGGGGTTTACTTCATAAGAATGGGATATCTCATCTTGAGGGGGGCTTCACGCTTAGATGCCTTCAGCGTTTATCCCTTCCGGACTTGGCTACCCGGCCATGGCTTTGGCAAGCCAACCGGTCCACCAGCGGTCCGTCCATC